>Ga0207952_1000059_pt1 | contig 125311 bp, 154 predicted proteins | sample SubbioR12Aug_8Ca_FD_184831 | JGI IMG/M metagenome (GOLD analysis project Ga0207952, IMG submission 184831) | Serpentinite rock and fluid subsurface biosphere microbial communities from McLaughlin Reserve, California, USA - CR12Aug_8Ca (SPAdes) | ecosystem: Environmental > Terrestrial > Deep...
TTCCCCATTATGGGTGTAGTTTTTTGTTTTAAATGAATTTGTCACTCTTCTATGTGTATCCACAGTAACAAGGGACTTGGGTTACATCTTATCCAAACGTAAATGTATACATTTGAAATCCAGGTTCACTTATTCTGATTTCTAGTATATGTGATGAAGACTCGTTACTGTTTACAATGTTGTAGAGTCCTGCTCCTGAAACTATAATCTTCCCATCTTCGTTTACATCCGTGCCTGCATAATCTTCTGAGATAGGCAATCCATCAAGTAGTATCTCTAATTTTGCCGTGTTAGCTGTAACGATGTTTACTTCTTTTGCATTATAATTCAGTTTGATTGAACCATTGTTTGAAACTAACTCCATACTATCTTCTAGGTTTTTCCATTCTCCTACTGGATAAAATTTGTGTAATTCGACATTATTTGGTTCAGAGTATGTTGTTATCTTTTCTGGATTGAATCCCTCACTACTGCCTAACTGATTTCTTCCCTGTGCAAAATTATATCCAAAATACAGCTCTGGTGTTCTAAAACTTGAATGTTTAAACTCTTTAATGTCGACCAGTTTTTCAGTAGAGTTAATTTGTAATCCTAAATTTATTGCTCTTTCTTTTAGTAATGATTGAATTACTTTTTCTGTCTCCTTGTAATCTCCCTCTCCAATGTGATCATATCTTATGTATCCTTCATCATCTGCAATGTATTTTCTAGGCCAATATCGATTTTCAAATGCTTTCCATGTTGCCATATCGTTATCCATTAGAACTGGATATTTTATCCCGTGTTTGATTATTGCAGATTCTACATTTTCAGGAATTTTTTCAAATTCGAATTCAGGAGAATGAATTCCGATTATTAGTAATCCTTCATCTGAATATTTTTCATTCCATGCAACAATGTATGGAAGAGTTCTTACACAGTTAATGCAACTATACGTCCATATGTCATACAGCACAACTTTCCCTTTCATTTTATTTGTCAATTCTTCTGGCGTTGTGTTAAAATAATTTGCAATTCCAACAATTTGTGGTGCTCTTTTAAATTTTGATTTATCAATATTATTTACAGTGTTTGGTTCAAGCAAACTTTCAGTTGTCTGTACGTCTGAATTTATTGAAGATAGTAGTGCACTGATTGCTCCTACAATGCCAATTATAATTATTCCAAAAATAATTGCAGTTCTAATTTCTGTTTTCATCTAGTCAACTCCAAAGTAATAATTCATTGAGTAATGGAAAATTAGCAATGTATGCTAATTGATTTGTAAATACTAATACTCCCAAAAGTATGATGAATGAACCTAAAATTATATTGTAGAATTTTAAGTGTCTGCTCATAATTTTTATTATTTTATTTGCTCTTGAATAAAATATGCCCATTAGGATAAATGGTATGCCTAAACCTAGGGAGTATACTAGCAGTAAATTGAAAGCAACCGAGGGTGTTGTTGCTGCAAGAGTTAGGATAGTGCCTAAAATGGGACCTACACATGGCGTCCACCCTGCAGCAAATGCTAATCCAAATACAAACGACAGTGGATAACTTGCTTTAGTTCGTTTAGGTAAGAATTTTTTTTCAACATTGAGTTTGCTGATTTTTGTAGACAATAACAGAAAAATCCCAAAACTCACAATAATAATTCCGCCTGCCTGATTTAATACCTCGATTACCTCGCCAACTGAATTTGCCAAAATGCTGTTAATTACAACCCCTAATGTAGAAAAAACAACTGAAAATCCAAGAACAAAAAATACTGAATTCAATATGATGTTTGTTCTGTTAATTGTAACCGTTTTGTTTCCTTTATTTTGATTAAGATCGCTTAGTGTGGTTCCTGAGATATATGCTAGAAATGCTGGAATCATAGGCAGTATGCATGGAGCAACAAATGAGGCTAACCCTGCTAATGCTGCCACTGCGAGTGTAACTTCTACCATGAACTAATTTGGTAATTTTTCTTTTAAAGGATTGTTCCAAATATGCCAGTACATTTCATTTTTATCTAAGATTAAATTTGTTTTATTATGAACAAGCGATTTATTCTTGTGGGTGTTGCCTTGGGAGTCATTGTTATTCTTGCTGTACTAATTGGTTCTCCAGCAATCGGTGGATTTGATTCGCTTCGTTAATACAATTGTCCATATTTTAATTAAATATCATAAAATTTTTTTTAACTAATATTATTATGGCACAATCAAATTATTCAATTCATTGACTCGCGTTCTTGTTGTTGATGATGATCCAGATAGCCGTGACGCGTTATCCGATCTTCTTGAATTAAAGGGGATTGAAGTTTTAGCAAAAGGAGTTAATGGACATGACGCCGTACAAAAATTTTCTCAACACAAACCTGATTTAGTATTGATGGATATGATGATGCCTAATTTTGATGGGATGTATGGTTTGGAACATATTAAAAACATTGATTCAAATGCCAAAGTGATAATGATAACTGCTGATCAATCACAAACAACACGTGATAAAATTTACAGATTTTCAAATACAAAAATTATTGCTAAACCTATTGATGTTGATGAACTAGTTAAACTGATTATGGAGTGATTATTTTGGTAATGTTATTGTAAATGTAGTTGGATTATTTTTTACTGATATTTTTCCACCGTGTTGTTCTATGATATTTTTACAACTTACTAATCCAAGACCTGTGCCTGTTTGCTTAGTAGTATAAAGTGGTTCAAAAATTTTATTTATATTATCTTCTTCTATTCCTGAACCTGAATCAATTATGTCTATATCTACATAATTTTCTTCATTATGTAATTTGATTTCTATGATGCCTGGATTGTCACCAATTGCATCAATTGCATTTTTTAATAGATTTGAAAAAACAATTTCTAATTTACTTTCATCTGCTAAAATTGTTATATCTTTATCCGGAATCTTGATGTTTATTTTATTTAGATGTAATTCATTAACTATGTTTGTAATGCAAGATTTTACTGACATCTGATTTTTTTGAAGTTCTGTTGTTTTTACATAATCTAAAATATCTTCAATTTGATTGGTCATTCTCTGAATTGCATTGTTAATTCGCTGTATAACTTCATGTTCTTTTGGGGATATTGATTCCTTATTTCGTAATAATGATATTTCTACTGATGATTTAATTACACTTAATGGATTTCGTAAATCATGAGACAGTCTAGCAGCGAGTTCTCCAATTGCAGATAATCTTTCTGCTTTAATCAGTTCTTTTGTTAGATTATCGATTTTTAGATTTTTTGTATCAAGTGCATTGATAAGTTTTGAATTTAGGATTACTATAATGCTAGAAAATACTACTAGTAATGTAATTAGGACTAGTGAAAAGAACATCATGAAATTTCCACTTTGTTCAATATTCCAAAAATAGTTTAATGCAAACAGAATTCCAATTGTTGTAACAATTATCAAAACTAATATTAGATTGATTCCGTATGTTGCAAAGTTTTTTGTTGTAATTGATCCGTTGTTGTTTTGATATTTTATGGGTTTGTTTATTTTGGAATTTTGTATTAATCTATACATTGCAAAATTCCATGTCACGTAACTAAGTAACCACAAAATATCTATTGAATGTCCATCAAAATACGTGCCATCAATAACTAAAATCAAATATAGGTTATCTGCTATAACAAAACTTACAATTCCAATTAAAATTAAAATCCAAAAAGAATTTCTATTAATTTTAAGTGATAAAATTATTGCCATTATTGCTGTAACTAATAACATTGCATCAACAATGGGATAAATTAGTGCGACTGCAATTTCAAAATATTCAGTTTCTGTATTGGCTTGAAACGTCATTATTAAAATTGGAATTAAAATCGATAATGATACTAGGATGGCAAAAACAACATGTTTTTTCTTTATGTGTTCATGTAATTGTCTCAGGAAAATTACCAATGAGATAAACATGAAAATTGGCGCTGAAATGTAGAAAAAATCTGCTATTGATGGATAAGGATCAATATCTAATACATGTTCATATAAATTCCATGTCTGTTCTGCTGCAAACCATAAACAAAATGATAAAACTAGGAAAATGAGAGATTTTTTACTAATTTCTTTTATTTTGTCAGCACTTGATAATGCCCATATTGCCATAATTGTTAGAACTCCGGGAATTATAGTGTAAACTGGTAATGAGATATACTCTGAAAAATATTCGATGCTTACTATGTTATTGATACTGTATAATGAAACTAGCGCAAAAATTATACATCCAAATATTATTTTATTATTTAGTCTTGTTTTTTTATTTCTTTCCAAATTTAGAAGTATGACCTCTTTGAATTTGTCCTATGTTGTGATATAATATTTTGGATGTATGTTGGCATTATTCATATTTTAAATTTTTTTTGAGCCTGTTCAAAAACATTCAAGGCATCATCAATGTTATTTTTGGATAGCCATGCTGTAACTGATATTCTTAATCTAGCTTGATTTTTTGGCACTGTTGGATATCTTATTGGCTGCGTAAATACTCCTTTTTCAAAAAGAAATTTTCCAAAATTCATGGCAGTTTTTTCATTGCCAATTATAATTGGAATTATATGTGTTTTTGACTTAATTTGATATCCTAATTGTTTTAACCCCTTTGTTAAGATGTTAGTATTTCTTATTAGCTTCTTTCGTTGTTTTTCCCTATCGATTTGTATTCTGTTTAATGAATACTGAATTAAAAACGATGGAAGTGCAGAAGTGTATATGAATGATTTTGATTTATTTATACACAAATCTATTACGTTATTCTGTGAAGAAACATATCCTCCAAATGATCCTAGTCCTTTGCTAAGGCTGCTAATGTATACATCAATTTTTTTTGTAACATTAAAATAATTTGGAGTTCCTTTCCCATCTGTTCCAACTGTAAAATCTCCATGTGCATCATCTAATATTGTAACTGCATTTGATCTTTCTGCAACCTCAGTTATTTTTTTTAAATTTGAAAAATCTCCGTCCATACTGAAAATCCCCTCTGTGATGATGAATTTATTTTTACCATATTGATTGAGTTTTTTTGTTAGATCTTCCATATCGTTATGTTTGTAAATTAAAATTTTTGAACCTGACAGCTTACATGATTCTATTATACTTGCATGATTTAATTCGTCACTTAAAATTAAATCTCCTTTTTTTGCAATTGTTGTAATTGCCCCTAAATTTGCCATGTACCCTGTGGGATAAACCAAACTTGCCTGTTTTGATTTATGTTTTGAAAGTTTATCTTCTAGTTTTTTATATGTCTCATCATTTCCTGAAACTAATCTTGAACTTGATTGCATTTGATTTATTTTTACTTTTATGATTGATAATCCCAAATAATCATTTGAACATAGATTTAGACATTTTTTGCTATTTATTATGATGTATGCATGATTTACTTTAACATTTCTTAATTTTCTATAGAGGTTGTTTTGTTTTATTTGTTCTAATTCTAAATCTATAAAATTTAGTTTATTCTTCAAGACTATTCTGAATTAAAATTAGCCATGTGTAAATTCTTTTCTTATTTTACTGTTGACTGATAAACAATTTGATATTTTTACAAACAATGCCAAATTTGCTTTGGGCTCGAGTTTTATTTTAAATCTTAAATATTTGTTATGTAAAAAATAATTTACTTGGATAATAATATAGAACGAATGTTAGATGATCAAAAAAATATTGTAGAGTTAGATTTGGCTATAAAGAAATTAAAATTTCAAAAAGCCAACAGAATTCATAACACATCGTCTTTGGATTGCAATAAAGAACGAATGTTAGATGATCAAAAAAATATTGTAGAGTTAGATTTGGCTATAAAGAAATTAAAATTTAAAAAAATGAAAAAAACTTCGGTCAGAGTTTTAGAATCTTAAACCACGTCTAAGAAAATAATCTATTTTTTAAAAATATTCTATACTTCCAATCCTATTTTTTTGATCATATTAAGATCTTGTTTTGATTCATTTCCGCCCATTGTAAGATATCCTGATGTGATAATTCCATTTGCACCACTTTGTAATATCTCCTCCCCTGAATCCATGAGGTTTGTTTCTCTTCCACCTGAAATTTTTATTATAGACTCTGGTAACAAAAATCGTATTACTGCAAACATTCTTACAATTTCAGAGTTTTCTAATTTTACTTGTAACTCTAATGGAGTTCCTGGAACTGGCACTAGAATATTTATTGTAACTTCTTCAGGATATAATGCAGCTAATTCCATAGCTAATTCTATTCTTTGTTTTCTTGTTTCTCCCAAACCAATAATTCCACCTGTACATAACTCCAATCCAGCATTACGAGCAATTTGTAATGTTTTTAATCTATCCTCATATGTATGGGTAGTACATATCTCTGAAAATTTTGATTTTGAAGTTTCTAAATTATGATTGTATCTTTTCACATTAAGTTCTTTGAGTTTTTTTGCCTGCTCAGGTGTAAGGAAACCTAAACTGCATTCTATATTGATGCCTACTTTGTCATTGATTTCTTTTATAATGTTACAAACTTTATCAAAATCTCTTGTAGATGGCTCTCTCCATGCTGCAACAAGACAATATGACTCAGCCCCTTCTTTTTTTGCTTTTATTGCTTTAGTAACAACTTCTTCTGCTGATGGTAGTTGATATGTTTCAATATTGGTATTGAAAAATGCAGATTGACCACAAAAAGAACAATCTTCACTGCATGCATTTTTTTTAATATTGTTTAATTGTTCGATATCTACTTTCTTTCCATTAAAATCTCTAGTTATTTGGTTTGCAGCTCTTGCAAGATCTTTGATATTTTCATCAGGTATGTTGAATAGATTTTCAGCGTCTTGACTTGTTATTCCAATGCCTGAAAATACATTTTCTTGACATTCTCTGATAAATTCCAGGACATTACTCATGATATTTCACTACTAATTCTATTAAAAAAGATTAGTGACTTGAAAATTGACTTTTTATGCGTGAATTTTTGATTTTTTACATATGATTTTTCTTTAATTCATGATTAAAAATTGAAATAAAGTTTTCTCAAAGTTGTTATATTTACCATGTAGTTTTGTTTTCTGCTGATTTTATTGTGTCAATAGTTCTATTTAATAAAAAATCTAACTCTTCCTCAGTTATTGCTAGTGGTGGTACAAGCATGATGATATTTCCAAGTGTGCGAAGATAAATACCATGTTTTTTACCTTCTTCGAAGAATATTTTGTTTATAGACTTTTTTGGCATAATTGGTGTTTTATTTTTTTTATTTTTGACTAATTCAATTCCCATAAGCATTCCTTTATGTCTAATGTCTCCAACCATTTTTATTTCTGAAATTTTGTCATAATACTCTTCAAAAATCTTTGATGTTTTTTGAATTCTTTTAATTAAATTATTTTTTTGATACAATTTTAGATTTTCATTTGCAACTGCTGCAGATATTGGATTGCCTGTGTATGTATGTCCGTGAAATAGATGTTTCCAGTCATTAAATTCACCTAGAAATGAATCATAAATTTTTTTATTTGCTAAAGTTGCTGCCATTGTTAAATATCCTCCTGTTAACATTTTTCCAAATGATACTATGTCTGGAATACTTTTTTGTTCAACGTATTGAACCATAGACCCTAATCGTCCAAAACCTGTTGCTATTTCATCTAATACTAATAATACATTGTATTTCTTACATAGTTTACTTATTTTCATTTGAAATCCTTTTGGAAATATAATCACACCACCTGCTACCTGTGCCCCGCTTTCCATAATAAACGAGGCAATTTTGTCATCATTAGAAAATTTCTTTTCAATTTTATCTAAACAAAAATTTTGATAATCTACATAATCATATCCTTTAGGAATTCTGTATTTGTTGGGTACTGGAATTTGTATTGTTGAAAATAATTGTTTTTTAAATTTGCCAAAAAATTCTGGTACATATCCAACAGCCATAGCTCCAAATGTATCTCCATGATAACCATTTTCTAATGTTGCAATTTTTGTCTTTTTAGATTCTCCAATATTCTTCCAATATTGTAATGCCATCTTTATTGAAATTTCCATTGCAGAAGATCCGTTATCCGAATAAAACACCCTGTGCATACCGGGTGAAATTTTTATCAAACTTTCTGCTAATCTTTCTGCAGGTTCATTTGTTAAGTTAAACATAGACGAATGTTGAAGTTTTTTACTTTGTCTAGCGATGACATTGATTAATTCTTGTTTTGAGTGACCCCAAACATTGCACCACATTGATCCTACTGCATCAAAATAATTATTTCCTTCTGAATCAATCAGATACATTCCCTTAGATTTTACAATTTTGTTAAAAGAATCCCATTCTTTCATCTGAGTATTTGGATGCCAAACAAAACTTTTCTTTTTCAAACGATTTCTATATTTTATTTGAACTTAATAATTAAACTATGATGTATTGAATTTAGTTTCTTAAATGTATTAAATCACGAATAATATTTTTAACAATTCTTATTTTTGGTGTTTTTATTATTCTTTGGATTTATCCTGATTTTCATTTTGTTCTGTATTATTTGCTTTATCTCTGACTTTTTTCATAATACAGTATTTGCTTAGACTATTCAGAAATCCCATGATTTTATTATTCTCTATCTTAACTTAAAGTTTTATTGCAAATTTTTAGAATTAATCTATGCCTAATCGATGTGTTGTGCGTAAATTTTTTAAAATTTCCTGATTCTCATAATGCTTCAATCGTGCTCAATATTGGTTAATTTTATTAAAAATTCTGAAATAGACCGGTTCATATAGTAACAAAATTGAACTAAATTGGTCTTATTTTTGGTTCAACAAATTATCAATACTGATACAACTTGTGGTCGTTGTGGAAAAAAAGGGATGATGACAGATAATGTGACTGGAGAAAGATTTTGCGGAAAATGTGGATATGTAATTACCGAAATATTACAAGATTCAGGTCCTGAATGGAGATCTTTTTCAAAAGAAGGCGGGGCAGATCCTACTAGAACTGGTGCTCCAACCTCTCTTACTATTCATGACAGGGGGTTAGCAACTATCATCAATCCAATAAACAGAGATTCATCTGGAAAACCACTTACATCATCAATGAAGAGTACTATTGAACGACTACGTACATGGGATAGTCGAAGTAAAGTTCACGAATCTGCTGATAGAAATCTTAGACAAGCATTGAGTGAACTATCTAGATTAAAAGATAAGCTTTCACTTTCTGATGCTGTAATTGAAAAAGCTGCTTACATTTACAGAAAAGCGTTAGAAAAAGGATTGGTAAGAGGTCGTTCAATTTCAGCGCTGATTGCTTCTGCACTTTACGCAGCATGTAGGGATACAGAAACACCGAGAACTCTAAAAGATGTTTCGGATGCTGGAAATATTAAGAAAAAAGATATTGCAAGATGTTATCGATTATTGCATCGTGAATTAGATCTTAAGATGCCTGTAGTTGACCCAATCCAATGCGTTGCAAGAATTGCAAGTAAGCTTGGAATTTCAGAAAAGACAAAACGATTTGCAGTTAAAGTACTCAAAATAGCCCAAGAACATGAAGAATCTGCAGGTAAAGATCCTATGGGACTTGCTGCCGCTGCTTTATACTTGTCATGCGTAAAAAACTGTGAAAATATGACTCAAAGGGATATTGCCGAAGCTGCAAGTGTAACTGAGGTTACTATTAGGAACCGATACAAGGGTTTAAGATTAGATCAAACTGATCTATGACGTAGGGTAAAAATATGACACAAACAAAACCATTAATCGCAATAGTTAATGTCGTAGCCTCTGCAACAATAGACCAAAAATTAGATCTTGTTGATATTACAAAAAAATTTCCTGACGTAGAATATCATCCTGAACAATTTCCTGGAGCCGTCTTTAGACTCAAAAATCCAAAAACAGCAACACTGCTTTTTAGTTCTGGCAAGATGGTTTGTACCGGTGCAAAGTCACAAGAATTAGCTGAAGAAGCTGTGTCTAGAGTAGTTGAAATATTGAGAAAAGGTAAAATCAAAATCAAAAATGATGCTACAGTTACAATACAAAATATTGTTTCATCGATTAATCTTGGAGGAAGAGTAAATCTAGAACAAGCTGCTAGAACTTTGCCGAGAAGCATGTATGAGCCAGAACAATTTCCAGGACTAATTCATAGAATGTTAGATCCAAAAACTGTGATTCTAATTTTTGCTTCAGGCAAATTAGTCTGCGTTGGTGCTAAACTTGAAAAAGAAATACACCGTTCTGTCCATCAAATTCACAGTATGCTTGAAGAAAAAAATTTAATGGTTTATCGCTAATATTATTTTATAAAATAATTGTTTGTGATTAAAACTTCGTAATTGTGAAACATATGCTATCATCAGTAACAACCATATCTTTTAGTCCATAGTTTAATTCTTTTAATAATGTTGATAGCATCGTTGTAAAGTATATTGTCCATTTTTTCCCCATACCATGATGAATTATAAATTTGTCTGTTAGATCAGATGTGTGTCTAAATTGATAATCTGAATTTTCTAACCATGCTTTTACGGTCTTTATTATGTTTGTATAATTAAATCCTTCATGCATAAACACAACTGCATCTTTAAGAGATGGGGCCGAAATAGTAGATGCAATTGTGATGATTTTTTGCTCCGATAATTCTCCTAGTACGCCCCTTAGAAATCTCTTTGTAATGTAAACCGATCCTATATCTTTACTATATCTATCCCATTCAAGGTATTTTGTAAGGATTTGATTGACTAAAGTATTAGTATTGACATTATGAAGCTCGCTTTCTAATTCAAGTTTGGTCTTAATTGAATTTTTTAGCCTTAGTGAGTATATTGTAGATTGTTCTTTTTTTATTTCACTCACATGTATTATATTTCAAAAATTAATATAAATAAGCACCTGTAATATTTTAAACTTACACTTATGTTAATATGTTAATATGTTCTTAGGTTGATAATGAAATAATGCAGATATTATGATATTCTTAGAGACTTCTTTTGTTCGTAATCTACATCGGTCATTTTCCTTTAGGTTGTATAACTTGATGAAAGTGATTGGAATTTTGAGGTATAATTCGTTATTGAACAATTTTAGTGAACATTCCATTATTTGCTATTATCTTTATTTAGATAGATAAAGTTGATGTATTTTTTGTATACAATGTAAACAAAATATATTTTTTATTCAACTGTATACTTCATCTTTATATTTTTAACTAATAATATGAAGGTATGAGTCTAGTATATTACTATAATTACATAAAATTAAATAAAGAAATTTTATTTTTATTGGACACACATTCCATGTTTCCTATAATATCATTAACTAGAAAAATTCTAAGAGGTATAGTAAATTGATTACCGCAGTAGTGATAGATGATGATAAAAATATGGTGGATTTTTTTTCAGAATACCTTGAAATAAAAAATGTTAATGTAATTGGTAAAGGATATGATGGCAAGGAAGCCATTGATCTTTATGTTGTATTAAGACCTAATGTGATATTTTTGGATGTAATGATGGATAGATTTGATGGACTATATGCATTGGAAAACATAAAGAAGATTGACTCTGGTGCAAATGTGATTATGGTAACTGCTGATCTTAGAGAAGAAACACATAAAAAAATAATTGATCTAAAGGCATCTGCTACAATCTTCAAACCTTTTGAGATGGATGCAGTAATGCATGCAGTAAATGAATTATTTTATTCGATGGTATGTGAAACATGAATTCTGAATTAATTGTAGATCTACTCTCTCAAAAAACTCTCTTAATTGAGATAAACTCTGCAAGAAAAAAATATACCTTTGACTTGGAACAAAAAATAAAATCTGAAAATAGTTTTTTAGAGAAAAAAACAATTACAAAATATACTCCGAATTACACGAGAAAATATTTTATAATTTTATCTGTACTTGCCATATCTTCATTGTGTGTATTTTCCATTATTGGTAATTCATTTGCAAATTCCGATTTAAACACTCCATTACATACTCAATACTTGATTCAAAACCTTAGGGGAGATACAACTGAAACATGGGTATCGTGGAATCTTACCCCCAACAAAGCTTTAACGTTTACAATCATTGGGGAATCGCTAGTCTCAGAAGATAAACTAACCGCGATGAAAGACATCGTTTTATCTGAAAATTCATTACAGATAGACAATTCTCTCCTTCACAAGGGTCTCAAGGGAACCACATCGACGTATTACATTGGATGGCAAGGTGCAATGAACCAAGCTTCACAGAATCCGACAAAAATGGTCGTGCCACAGAAATTTGAATATGTATCATCTCTTAACGGAATTGCAGACATTACAATTCATCTCGTTCCACAAAGAAACGGAGATGGATACTCTGGATATACAAAATCAGTTGTCGATCAAAACCAGATCCTAAAATCAACTATCACAATTTATGATGTTGATGAATTGAGCATCAGTCAAATCACAACAATACTCAGACATGAGTTTGGACATGCTCTTGGCTTGGCACATACTACTGCCCCTGAAGAATTAATGGCACCGACTATAACAACTGACTATCCATACATCTCACCGTGTACAGTTGATGCAATTAAAGAATTGTATGACGGAAACCAAAAAAGTGAGGTCGTATGCAAGATATGAGTCAATTCAAACTAGACACTGACTTTGAAAAAGCAAGACAATTACATCTTGCAATACAACGAAATTTCATAAACAAGATTCAGTCACTTCAAATCAGTGAGGAATGCCAAAAATAATGCAAATTAATCTAAAGAGAAACTTTCTTTTGGAAAAATGTACCTTGTGTGCACAAAAGATGATCCTAACTGAAGGATCAGTAATACTTGGAAACAAGTGGTATCATAAAGAATGTTTTGCCAAGATAGAGGAAAATTATTGTAACATAATACATGAAGGTGAGTTAAATTGTTAAGTGAAATACACAAAAAGGCGTTTAGGTCAGAATGTGATGTTTTGTCGCTAGCGGTCCTTGGTAGCCTGCTAAAACTGGCTGAGAATCCTACAGATCAAAAAGAGTTATCCAAACTTGTCCAGTCAGCTGACACAATAATGGGAAATGCACGTTTTATTCAAGATAAAAAATTAGAGCAAAATGCCACAGACATTGTAGAATCATTTGTAGGGGTTAATGATGTCCGGGAGAAAATTGAGAAATTTGGTATTGCATTTGAGCAATTTGGCATATTCGTTTCTAACCAAGGCGCTTGTCCGAAAGGATACATGCTTGTAGACAGAAAATGTGTTCCAAATAATATGTATGTTAATCAAAATCTAAAGTAAAAGATTAATCAATAATGCTTTGTGATATATGATGTTGAAATCTCTTTTTATCGCAGGAACTGATACGGATGTTGGTAAAACATATGTTACTGCCGGTCTTGCAGTTACACTTCGAAAGATGGGAATAGATGTAGGCATAATGAAGCCATTTGCAGCCGGAATTCCTCAAAGAAAGGGATTCAAATCAGAAGATGTGGAAATTTTAGCTACTGCTGCTCAGGTAACTGATCCTGAATTGCTTTTGAACCCGCAATTTTTTCCAATAATGGCGTCACCTTATACTGCATTAAAAAATTTAAAAATTAAACCAAATATTCCACTAATCTTAAAACAATTTAAAAAATTGTCAAAACTACATTCGATGTTACTTGTTGAAGGGATGGGTGGGGTTATGACTCCAATACTTCAGAATTATTTTGTAACTCATTTGATCAAAGATATGAAATTGCCAATTATTATTGTCACTAGAACAAGAGTTGGCGCTATCAATCATACAATAATGACCTGCAAAATGTGTGAAACATACAAAATTCCTATCAATGGAATTATAATAAATAATTTTGATGTTGATGGATACCGTGTTAAAGAATTAAAACGAGATTTAGAAAATCTAACTAACGTATCTGTATTGGGCTCTGTCCCATTTATTGATGATATGAGTGACAATTCTCTTTATAAAATATTTAAAAAAAATATCGATATGGACTCTTTAATGAATTAAATTTTAGATACGTAATATTTTGAATTTATTTTGACCTTGAACATTTACAAACTGTCCAATGTCGGTAATTATTTTTAAAAATGATTGGTTTTTCTTTTCAATAATGTATGTGTTATCTTGAAAGTCTAGTTTTTTTGAAAGCACTAGCCAAATATTTTTGTTGTTTGGTTGTATTTTTTTTAGACTGTCAAGTTTTTGCTTAATTGTGTTAATGTCCATAGTCTTTGGTATGTATATTATCAGAGCTTTATTTGGATCATTTTCTAGCGTTTTTAAATTTGGTATTACTATGTCTATTTCGATACCTTTATGTTCTATTTTTCTTTGACTAGGAATCAACGCGTTTGTCAGTAGGTAGTGGAGTAGTCCTGTGGCAAATATTGCTAAACTCTCTTCTTTTTCTCCAATTGAAATTACTTTATCAAAACAACTTTCTAAAACATCATTGATCAATTCTGGAAATTTTAACTGTGATGTTAACTCTTGAATTTTTTTAGATTCTAGATAGTCAAACAGGTAATCTTTGATTGGATTTGATTCTGACATTTGTTTATTCGTTGAATATGTATCGTCTTTCACCTCTAGATTCTATAGTGGTGTTGACATCTACTAAGATGAACTCTCTTTTTGTATGAAGCATAGATTCTTCTGGTGAAAGCTTGTTTTCATGTAATGTTTCATATTCCTCTAGTGTAAGTCTTCGTCTTGGTGCAAGCTCTGCTTCCAAGTTCATGTTTTTGACAATTTCTTCATATTGTGGTTGAATTATGCCGCTAAACACCATGGCACTACTTCCACTACCGTATGATCCAAATCCAAAACGTTTTCCATTCAAATCTATTCCTTTTTGATATTCAAATTCAAGACAACTTCTAAATCCTAAATACAATGATGCCGTATAGAGATTTCCAATCATCTTTGATGCAATCAATGAGCTTGCTAATTTTGCTTCATACACTTCTTGAAATTCGCGTGTTTTTGTAAATGCTTTTGTAAACTCATGATCTTTTGCCATGAATTCTTCATCTCCTAATACTGATTCAATTGTTCCACGTGGATCTTTTGGAACTGGCTCAGGCATTCCTATTTCTTGGATTATTTTTTTCCATCTTGGAAGTTGGCGCCACTCATGTCTTACCAAATATGCAAGCGCCTTTTTGCCCATATTGCTGTATGGCAAATGCATGTTAAGATAATCCATATGATCTAAAATAGTCTCTCCTGGTTCTAACTTCATCAGTCCTGATGATATTGCTTTTTTCTTGTAAGTTTCAAGTGCCTTTCTTACCTGAATCATGTATAGAAGATTAGAATATTGACCATGTACAATTGGGGTTTCTTTTCCAAATGGTCTGTAAAAATCATATTCGTCTTTAATTGATGTAGCTGTTACTTTAGGATCAAATGATAATAGCCTTGGTTCATCATTGAGCAACATTACAACTGCTCCAGCTCCTTGAGTCATTTCACCACTTGAACCCATATCGTATTTTGCAATATCTGAAACAACTACCAGTGCATGCTTTCCTTCTGCTTCCCCTGCTCTAATCCAATTTGTATTATCATAAAGTGCATACGACCCACTCACACAAGCAAATTTTGTTTCTACTCCACCACAATGCTCAAATGCACCTTGACCATAAACCTGCTCTAGCATACCAATGACGTAAGAGTTCATCGCTTTTGATTCATCAAATGAAGATTCGGTGGATACATACAACCTTCCAATATCTTCTGGCGAAAGCTTGTTTTTTTGCATAATTTGTAAACATGCATTTGCTGCAAGACATGCTGGGTCTTGGTTTGTATCAACTATTGCCATTTGAGAAACCCCTAATCCTTTCTGAAGTTTTTCAGGATCCAAACCTCTGGCTTTTGCAAAATCTGCCGCATCAATGTATAATCGCGGTATGTAAATTGCAATGTCGTCTATTCCAGCTGCCATCTAGCTTGCCTCCTTCTGTACTCATATAAGGATATTGAGCTAATTCTATCTTACTAATTAGGGAATTTTTACAAATTTTTATATACTTTTTACAAATTGATCGATGATTTTTCTATTTTTCTAACTCTGAATTGAAAATTCTCTCAAAAACATCATATGGTTGAGCTCCTCCAATCTTTGTTACCTTGTTATCTGGTCCAATGATGAAAAATGCAGGAGTCCCAGTTAATCCTAGGTCTTTAGCATCTTGATTACTATTTGTTATAATTGAGGTGTGTTTAGACTCTATCATGCATTTGGAGAATACATCAATGTCTAATCCTACATCTCTTGCAAATCCCAACAGATTTTCAGATGATGCCCATCCGTTATTCTCACCCTTCCAATTGTTGTATAGTGTATCGTGATATTCCCAAAACATTTCTTGCTCAGCAGCGCAATGAGCAGCATGTGCTGCAGAGACGGAATCTGGACCAATTATTGTAAAATCTTTAAAGATTACTTTGACTTTTCCTGTTTCAACATAGTTTTTGAAAAGATCATGTTCTGTTTTATGGAAAAACTGGTTGCAGTAAAAACACTGATAATCGCCAAACTCTATCAATGTAACAGGTGCGTTAGGATTACCTAGAATTGGTGAGCCATTCTCAAAAAATGTTGCACTTGTAATCTGTGCAGGACCAGTTTCTTGAATCATAGGTGTAGGTGCAACTACTAACTCTGTACTTGACATATTAAATGCTAAAAACACTACAATTAACGCAATTGATGCAATCCCTGCCCCTATTACCAAAGATGGAGCATGAATCATTAAAAAATTGTCAATTTTTACGACATTTAGTCTTTTGTACCCTTGATTTAAAATTGCCCCTTAGTGAATATTTTTTGAACCCTTTTTTCAACATCTTAAATGAATTATTAATATCATAGATGATTATTCAAATTATTAATCAGTGTTATTCATGAGTTCTAAAAACGATGTTTTGATTATTGAAGATAGTCCAGCAATAGGGATGCTGTTGAAAAACTATCTCGAAAAATTAGGATACACTCAAATTCACATATGCTCAAATGGCACCACTGGTATCACAACATTCAAAGATCTAATATCAAATAAAAAAGATCCAATAGTGTTACTTGATTACAAGCTTCCAGATACTGATGCACGTTCAGTTTTAACTCAGATGTTTGAAGTAAAACCAAACATCCGAGTTCTATTGGCGACAGCCACTGAAGAAGATGATGAAGGTGTCAAAGATTTAATTCGTTTAGGTGCGTATCAATACTTGCAAAAACCAATTCGTTTTGAACACATAAAATCTGCTTTTGAAACTATTGAAGAAGAGGATAATTTTTTCAAAAAAGAATCATCTCAAGCTGATATAATTTCCAAAGAAATTAAAGATATTGAAAGTAAAATTCGTTATCGCGTTGATATGATACTTCAATCAAATACTAATTTTAGTCTTAGTTTTTTACAAAATTTATTTAATGATTCTAATGAATACATTTCTTCATATCTAAAAGAATTAGAGGGGAAGAGAAAGATTACACGTCTATCCGATAAAAAAGAAATTGCTTGTAATCAATGCGATTCTACATCTATTACTCAGATCTTCTATTGCCCTTCATGTAAGAGTTCAAAATTTAGATCAGGAAAACTCATAGAACATTATGAATGTGGAAATATTTCTGAAGACAGTACATATGTAAATGATCTATGCCCTAGTTGTAAAAAATTGATCAAAGCATTGGGTGTAGATTACCGTGTGATGAAAAATCATTACATATGCAATGATTGTTCTAATTTTTTTCCACAGTTATCAACGAATTATGTTTGTATGAAATGCCAAAATAAGTTTAGTTTGGAAGATTGTAGATGGAAAACTAGTCCAGTTTATAAGACAAATTCTATGTAATTTGAGATTAATCTGTTAGTATGTACCTAAATTAACGAGGAATTATTATTGTTCTTAAAGTAAGATTATTGATTGCATTTTCTAATTCTGTATTGGTGATTTTTCCTTGTTCATACCAGACATAAACATGTTTAATCCATGTTGGATATTTTTGAAACATTGATTCTTGAGGTATGTCAGTTAATGATATAATTTTGATGTTGTTTTTCTTAAGATTGGAGATTAATTCTTGTAATAGTTTTATTTTATCTTCATTTGTTTGATTTTTAAATTCATCATCACGTATTGCAAAGTCTGATGGTTGTGTGCTGATCAATGCATATCCGTATTTTTTTTGCTGGTCTTTTATCTTAAGCATCATTTTTTCAACAACTGTTCCTTGAAGAAACGGATCATCATCCAAAAGATTTGGCAAATATGATGTCTCAGGAATATGACGTGGATTGGATTTGAGATTTGGTGTATCGGTTGCAATCATTGTACTGATATAGACTATGTTGTTTTGTTTTAATGCATTTGTTGTATAATTGTTGAATTTGCCAAATGGTGGTGAAAATATATCTGACTGTACTCCTATTTTTTCATATATCTGATTGTTTGTTTGTTTAATGCTTGATGACTGTTCTTCTGTTTGATATAGTGAATGATCTACTAATTCCCATCCTCTAATTGCTACATCTATTTTTTTATCTTGAATTTGTTGCTTTAAAAAATCAACAGTTTTAGGATCACTACCAAAAAATTTACCTAAAATACTTACTGTGACCGGAACTTTATTTTCAGAAAACGTGTGGATTAGATTATTTTGAACATCGTTTAGCCAAAAATCTTGCAAGTTGTCAATCTTAAATGCCACACAATTACAATTCCACATAATTTCTTCTTTACCTGTAGTTTGGTTTTTAATAACATCTGACGTAAAATTTGGAGCATTTATGAATAATTTTATTGGATCATGTTTTCCAAACAATGTAACTTCTTTAGATGCAACTAGACTGCCATCATTTTTTGATATTATTTGAATTAAATACGTTCCAACCGGTATGTTGGAAATTACTGCTTCACCTTTGTAAGATATTAGAGTTTCAGATATTTTTCCATTTTTACCTACTACCAATACTGTAAAATCTCCATCAGATTTTGATACTTTTACTTGTTGATCTCGGTAGACCTGTATTGTTATAGCAGAATCTATTATTTTGGGCCAATTCGTAATAATTTTTACATCTTCAGCTAGAAACGATTGAATTTTAAGAATAGTGGTATATTTTAATGCTGGATCAATTATGACTTCTACATTATAGTGGTCATTTCCAATTGTCTGTGGAATCCAAAATCTTATTGTTTCTCCATTAAAGTCTGTGATATCTTGATTTATTATTTTACCATTCATTGATTTAAGAACAACATTTGCTTCTTTAATTGGAGTTTGTCCGTCTTTGTAGAATACATCGAATTTAATTCCACCAGGTAATTTTACTGTGATGTCAAAATCATTTTTTAATTTTTTTACATCATAATATTCTGTACTTTGATATTGTTCATTATAGTATAATTCAATTTTGTACTTGTGGTTGAGAGGTAGATCTTGTATGTTTACAGGATTGCTCTGAACTGAGATTTCTCTAAAAGATGTTTGTTCAGTATCTTTGTATATCTTTAGTGTTGTTGATTCTACACTAGCTTTAACCCCGTTTTCATATTTTATTAATAGGTTTATCTCTCCAGTGCTTTCTCCAAAAGCATTTTGAATCATTATTGAACAGCATATGACAAAAAACACTGAAAAAACAAGATTCATGTTAGTTAACATGTATGTCTGTATGTATTTTGTATTAATATAGTTGTAAATTAATTTCGTCATACATTAGACATAATTTCAGTCTCAGGTAATCTTTTGATTTCCAAAAGTTCTTCTTATTTTATACGCCTATTCTTTTAGCACTGGTCCACGTGGCTTTTTTCTTTCTTAATTGCTCCATGATTGCTTTCAGTAGCAAAAAGTCTATGATCTGTTTAAATCCAAATACTAAAAATCCTGCATGCCATAATAGTTTTGGATCTTCGTTGTCTATTCTAATAGCTAATGCAGACATTAGATAATGCACAACTAAAAATATCATAGATACCTGCAAGACATACCACCCATCTCCTAAAATTATACCTGCAATTGCATTAATTACGGATGTAAAACCTACAATTGGAGTAATTACCATTCCTAAAAACAAATATGGTAACGATAATCTTTGCAAATATCCAAACCTGGGATTGAATAATGCATCCGAATGTCTCTTCAATACCTGAATATTTCCACGATACCATCTTTTTCTTTGCGCTACAAAATCATGTAGTGTGTTTGGAGCTTCAGTGTATGCTGTAGCTTTTGAGCTTCCTTGAGTAATCAAACCTGCTTTTAGTAATTTTATGGTTTGATCAAAATCTTCAACTATAGTTTCCTTGCCATATGTGCCAGATTCTGAAAGAAATGATTTTTTAAAAGCACCAAGTGCTCCTGGAACAATAGTAATAGAACCAAACACATCAAACGCTCGTCTAACTATTTGAATTCCAGTAATGTATTCTAAAGCCTGACATTTAGTAATCCAATTTACTCTATTTCTTACTTTGATATTACCTGCAACAGCTGCAACATGTTCATTAACTTCAAATCCTTTTACAATTTCTTTTAATGAATGTCTTCCGATAATTGTATCGGCATCAACAATTACTACAATTTCTCCAGTTGCATATACAAGGCCATAATTTAATGCCGATGCCTTTCCACCGTTCTCTTTATACAACACTTTAATTTTTTCATTGTATCTCATTGCAATAGGTAATGTGTTATCATTGCTACCGTCATCCACAAATATGATTTCTTTTTTTGGATATTTTGTCTCTAACAATGCTTCTATCGTATGAGCAATTACTTTTTCCTCATTATATGCGGGGATGATTATGGATATTTTTGGATATGTCTTTGTGAATGTCTGTCTGTCCTCTCTATGTTTACTTAAAACTGCCATTGGTACAAACAACATTGTTGACCAAAATGAAATTGTCATTGCCCAAAGTAAAATTATTCTAACTGGAGATTCTAGTAATGTATACCCTTCATAAGCAATCATTGTGGCAATGATAAACGGAGATCCAAGTAAAAATAATAAAAATACCGATGGAGCATTTCTTCCAGAAACGTTAGTTGAGTATAGTTTTTTGGTAGAACCAATAACATGAAAAATAGTAATGGCACCGCCTAACCCCATAGCCATCATACTTAATGGTCCTAGTAGAAAATATACTGTAACACTTAAGAAAATAAAAATTGATGCAGTAAGTAAAATTTGAACGGGATCTTTTTTTATTTTTTGTGGGATGCTTAACGAGTTATCTTCTTCAGATTCCTTATCTTGTGATTTATTTTTTCTTACATCTAACAGAGTTTCTAAACAGTATGCATGATACCATTTTTTTTGTATCTTGTTGATTTTTCATCCAGTTGAATATCTATATTACACAATAAACATTTAGTTAAATTTGGATTTAGAAAAATTGGTTTATTATTTTTTGCAATTGGTTTATTTTTAATTTCAATAATATCTTCCTCTAAAATTTTTTCCAAGTATTTTTTGTCAGATTCAAAAAGTGGGTGATTTTCGTTAATTCTTTTAATAAGATACTGGTTTCTTCCATTATCTCCTTTGTTATTACTAATGGCATCATTGAGTTTTGAAATAATCTGTTTTTTGTCCAATTTTAATAATTCATTTAAGACATTTTTGTTCTTAAATGTAAATCCGTTACGAATATTCTCTATTCTGTCTAATATTTTAATAAATTTACAATTCTAAACTAATCTAAATAAATGGGGCACTGATAGAACTGCTATGAAAAAAGTTTTTGTGAATGGTTATGGCTCTATCGGAAGTAGAATTACTTCTTTTTTAAAGGATGATCCTGAAATTTCTGTAATTGGAGTAGGAAAGTATTCCCCAGATGACGATGTTAACGTGGCGATTTCTCGTGGATTAAACGTCTATGTACCAGAAAGAAAATTAAATGATTTTAAGAATTTCAAAATTTCTGGAACAATAGAATCTGCTCTTGATTCCTGTGATCTAGTAATAGATGCGTCTCCTGGAGGCCATGGCTACAAGAACAAGAAAAATCTCTATGATCCAAAAAATCTATCAGTGATTTACCAAGGTGGAGAAACCATCATGGGTGATGAGGCAGTTTCTGATTTGTTGTTTAACTCTAGGGCAAATTATGATTTGGCAATTGGGAAAAAACATGTCATGCAGGGCAGCTGTAACGTTACTGGCATGGGACGCATTTTAGAACCGTTAAGAAACAAATTTTCAAACAGACTAGTTAGATTTGATGTTACGTTAGTTAGAAGATGGGCAGATATTGAACAAACAGACAAGCAAGTAATCGATACTATCGAAATGACTGAAAAACCTCATCACGGTGATGATGTAAAGATGTATTTTGGAAAAGACGCTCCATTATTTGTTCGTGCAATTAAAGTTCCAACTAGACAAATGCATCTTCATATTATGGATATACGTTTTAGTGATAAAGCGCCAACTCCTTCAGAAATTCATGAGATTTTTACAAACGAATTTGGTGTTGCAATTTTATGGACGGCAAAGGGAACAAAAGACATCAGAGACTATGCTCATAACATGGGATTTAATTTTACGGACACAAACATGATTCACATTCATGCAAACATGACCGTGTCAATCGGAGATACAGTTCAGATGATGTACTCTGATGATCAAACAGGAATTGTTATTCCTGAAAATCATATGCTTATGCAGGCAATGTTATTTGGAAAATCATACAATGATGCATTTTCTCATACGGAATCAATATTTAATATGAAAGAAAGAAAACAAAAACTAGAATTCCATTTTGCAAGAAAAAACTAACTCTATCTCTTTATTCTTTCTATTCTGATTTTCACTGGTTTATTTTTTAGTACTTTTTCGACGACAATTCTAATATTATCAATTTCAAGTTTGTCTCCTTCTCTAGGAATATCTTGTAATTTTTCATGCAATAGTCCATTTAATGATGAATAGTTATCACCTTCAGGCAATTCTGATTTAAACATTTGATTTATTTTATAAATATCAACGTCTCCGTTCGTAATTATCGTGTCTTTATCAATTGATTCAAATTCTTTTGGTGGTATGTTATCTGTTTCATCTTCAATATCTCCAACTATCTCCTCAATTAGATCTTCAAATGTAACTAGTCCTTCTACCCCCCCGTGTTCGTCAATTACAATCGCCATGTGTGTTTTTCTGCCTTTCATCTCTTTTAGTAACGCACTTACCATTTTTTCTTGAGATGCAAATACGGGCTTTCTTGCAACTTGTTCAAGTGTGACCATCCTTTCTTCTTTTTCAATGTGTGTCAGTATGTCTCTTACATGTACAAATCCTACAATGTCATCTTGAGACTCTCCAAAAACAGGTATTCTGGAATGGGGATTTTCATTAATTAAAGGAAGAGCATCAACAAGAAGCATTTTTGCAGGAAGTGAGAACATTTTTGTTCGAGGAGTCATCACTGATCTGATTACGGTATCATCAAACTCTAATGCACTATGAACCAAATCACTTTCATCTTTTTCTAATGCTTTGTCTGCAAATCCTTGTTCAACTATACCTCTAATTTCTTCTTCTGTGATTAATGGACCATAATGACTACTTCCAGTTAATTTTACTATTGATACTGTAATTATTTCCAATATTTTAACAACTGGCCAAAACGCATAGCCAAAAATCAGCAAAACAGGTGCAAATCTGAGAGCAACTTTTGTCGCATTTGCATTACAATATGTTTTTGGGGTAATCTCACCAAATACTAAAATAAGAAATGTCATTATTCCAACAGCTATTGCTAGACCATTATCTCCAAATACTCTTAAAGCAATACTAGTTGCAAATGCCGAAGACCCAACGTTTACTATATTATTTCCAAGATTTACGCTTGCCATCATCCACCCAGGATTAGATTTTAGTCTGTGAAGTGCGTTAGCCCCCTTTACTTTTTGTTTTAGTAATTGGTTGACAGTGGAATTTCTAGTACCTACTAGAGCAACTTCCAAACCACTGAAAAATCCAGATAATCCAATTAAGGCAGCTAACGCTGTAAGTTCAACCCAAAGTTCTACCATTTCATACCTCGTAAAATCTTGTTAGAACAACAATTGTTCTTCATTTTATTTTTTATGCACCATCTCTTGGTTGATAATGTTTTGTAAACCCCTCTTTTAAGGATTAACATCTAAAAAATACAAATAATAAAAAATTGTTTAATTGAGGCTAATTCTTAGGCGGAATTGCAAATTTATTTTTTGGATTATTGTGATATTCTACTGGAAGCATTGCGTCTTTTTGTCTACCTGTAAGAATACCTACTACCACATCGTCTTTTTTGATAATTTCTTCATTTATCAATTTTTTAATTCCAACAACTGATGCCCCTGAAGCCATTTCACAATCAAATCCATTCAAACCTACTACGGCCATACCATCCAACATCTCAGAATCCGACACTGTTGTTACAACACCATTTGTAAACTCTAATGCACGTAATCCTTTTAGAATATTGGCGGGCCTTCCAATCTGAATTGCAGTAGCTTTAGTTTTTGGTCTAATGCCTTCCTTGTCTAAATGATCATAATATCTTGAAATCAATTCTGTGTTTGTATTTCCTTTATTCCAACGTAGTTCTTCTCCTTCAAATTTCCCATTATACAAATCAGACAACGTGCTTGCACCTTCAGAATTAATCACTGCAATTCTTGGTATTTTTTTAATCCACCCCCATTCGTATAACTCCATCAATGCTTTTCCACAACTAGATGTGTTTCCAAGTGCACCACCTGGATATACAATCCAATCCGGAGCTTCCCATCTCAAATATTCTAAAGCTCTAAACGGAATTGTTTTTTGCCCTTCTATCCTAAATGGATTTACGGAATTTACGGTGTATCCGTTATGGTTTTTTGCATCATCAAGGGATTGTTTTAATGCATCATCAAAATTTCCATCTATCTGAATAATTTGAGCTCCAAATTGATATGCTTGGCTTAGCTTACCTGGAGCAATTTGACCTGATGGAATGTATACGTCACAATTGATTCCTTCATTTGCAGCAAACATGCCAGCAGATGCAGACGTGTTTCCAGTTGATGCGCAAACAATTTTTTTTGCTCCAACCATTTTTGCATGTGTTACCGCAGTTGCCATTCCATTATCTTTGAATGAACCACTTGGATTGTATCCTTCTGGCTGCAACCATAATCTATTATTTGAAATCCCTATGAATTCAGCTGCTTTTGACATCTGATATGGTTTTGATTGTCTTCCTTCTGACCCATCTAGTGAAACCAAGTACTTTGAACACTCTGCAACATTTTCTGTATCTATCTGACAAAAATTAAGCAGCTCTCTAAATCGCCATACTCCGCTTTCATTAAAAATATTTTCTTGAGAATCTCGTCTCTGGTAAAATGTTTTTTTTAGTTTATCTGAGGGTTTGTTTTTATATTTTACATCTAATAGATGACCTTTTTCACATTCTACATTAGTGCTCATTATAGGATATTCTAATCCACAATGAGGGTTAATACACTTTAGATACGCGTCGCCTTGCATTGTCAGTTAGCGGAATCAGTGATAATTTAAAGTTAAGAATAAATTTCATAATGTGAATTAATTTAATTTCTAAATTTTTAGACAATACCAAGATCCATTCTTAGAATCACCTGTTTTTATTAGGCAAAAATAAAGAAGGGGATTAAAATGACATTACCAGTTAAAGAACAGAATAAAGGTATCTAAAATATCTGAAACAATATAGGAGAATAGAGAACATGAAAAATCAAAAAAGTATGAAGCACACTATTAAATGCAAATACTGTGGAAAGACAGATAACGTGCAATATTTGGGAGGTCTTGATTGGTTCTGCAACAAAAGATGTCATTACAATTACAGGCACAAGGATGACAAACATGAGTAAATTTACCGTGTTTTTCTTTTAATCACACTTGACCGTACATGATCAGGAACAAAAAATATCTTTTAATCTATCAAAAATTCATCATTATGGCGACATAGATTTCATTTTTTGTATATTTCTTAACTCTTTTCTAACGGTAAATTATTGTACCAATTAATCCTAATACAAATCACAAAAGATTAACTAGTCAATATTGAATTTGATAATCAAATTACACAATCAAATACTACAAGTCATAAATTTCACATAATGACACTTGATCTTGAAACTCTTGTTGTTGGAAATTATATGACTGCATATCCAATTTCAGTTTTACCTGAAGTGTCTCTTCCTGAGTGTGTTAGTTTTATGGCAAGACGAGGAATTGGAAATCTGATTGTTAGTACCGAAGAAGGTGATCCATTAGGTGTCTTAACTGAACGTGATATTCTCAAACAAATTGCAGAAAAAAACATGTTACCTAACATAAGTACAAATGAAATAATATTGACGCCTTTTGAGAAAATATCTCCCGACATATCAATACAGAATGCAGCAGAGTTGATCATATCCAAGAAAGCACGATTGTTAGTTTTTGCAGATCCAAATAATCTGGTGGGGATTATTACTCCAAGTGATCTTCTTCGTGCTTTTAGGAAAACATACCTTGCACCAATCCTAGATGATGTAATTAGCAAAAAAGTCTATCATGTTGGATATGATGATAGTATTCTTAATGCATGCAAGTTGATGTATGAAAAAAGAATTGGGTCCGTTATAGTTGATGGGAAAAATTCAGAATTTGGAATATTTACAGAAAGAGATTTAGTTTTTAAGGTATTAGATAATCGCGTTAATCTAGATGAGGCAATCAATCTATACTCATCATTTCCATTAATTACCTCGCCTGACATATTGGCAAATGAAGCGGCAAATATAATGGCACAACATCATATCAAACGATTGGCATTACAAGATCAAGGGAAAATTTCAGGAATTGTAACTGTACGCGATATTATTGATGCATATCAAAGTAAATCCCCACAAATAAGAAATTATTAGATAGTAGAATCACCATTATGGGTTAAATTTAATACAAAAAGTACACTGCCGATTTTTTCTTTGTTTCATCTTTTTGATTTTGTCAGTATGACGCTCCTTTTGTATAAATAACTAGCAGCAATATTCACTTCATGGCGTTTCAACTAGTAATTGTTATTATTATCCCAATAATTTTGGGCATTGTTACAATTTCCCCCTTTGAAGAACCTAGGGTAGTGGAAGAACCCGAAGAAATTGATAATTCCTCAAAATTTGGAATGCTTTACTTTTTCTTGATGTTAATTTGGTTCTTTTTCTTAATCAGGATACTATTTCAACTCAAAAAAGGCACTTTTAACATATCCAGGAAATACTGAATTTTAAAATCTTATTTGGATTAAAAGAAATTCAAAAGAAATAAGATTGCAAAAAATTATTTCACAATAAGAATGGGGCAAGGGGAATTACTTGCAAGTTTATTTGAAATACTTCCAAGAAAGAATCTAGCTGTTGCTCCAAGACCTTTACTTCCAACAACAATCAAATTACACTGTTCTTTTTTTGCAAGTTTGACAATTTCATTTGTAATGTTTCCTTCCTTCATAATTATTTTTGAATCAACACCTTTCATAGTAGATATTTTCTTTCCTTTAATCAAAACGTTATTTCCAAATTTTCTTAAAATTTTCAGATATTCTGCCCTATCCAATAAATTGATAGTGAGTGGTTTTTCAACCACATACAAAAGTATAAGGTGTGATTGGTAAGTTTTTGCTATTTCACATGCATGTAAAAGAGCTTTTTCGGAATATTTTGAACCATCAAGTGGTACTAGAATATTCATGTAAAGGGATTTTCTCATGTAAAATTTTACGGATTGTACATATTTAACTAAACTATTTTCGCGACTAAATGCTTAAGTTCATTATTTTTGAAGAAACTAGTGATTTTTGATGGTCTCTTCAAACTTTATAATCACGGGATTCAAAAGAAGACAAAAAATCATTAATGAAGTAGAAATTAAATCTCAAAGGTTGAGAAATGAACGCAATATTGCAGAATCAAAACAATTTGAAGATCATGCCTTATTTTTAAAAGAAGAGCTTGGTAGATATTTTCAACAATACCGTGAACTTCTTGTTAGTCATGGAATAATACCAATACACCGTGTAGGTATTCCGGCCCTTACAAAAGAAGAATTGAAAAAGGTCGAAAGTTATAATCTTAAATTCTAAACTCTTTTTCGTAGCTGAGTAGTTAATTCAGTCCTTCCTATTGGATATGCAAACTCACACCACTACGATACTATACTATGCATAATCTGTCTAATAGAGTAATTGTTTTTTAAACTCCAACAAGCTTAAGTTCGTCGATTTTAGATTAAACTCATGGCACAAAAGAAAAAAGATTTGAAACAACGACAGAATCTTCAGTGTCATTGGCATTGTCCATGTGAAGATTGTAGAAATGACGAAAATCAGCAAAATTATTAAAAACAATACTTAGTTTCTAAACTCTTTTCATTAGTGTTTGAGATGAATGAATTGACTCAAAATATTTAATTGCTTTTTTGGTATTTGAAAAATGAGACTGAAATTCCACATAGAATGGATTGCTGCATGCAGTCTAAACTTTTAGATTAGATATACACAATCGAAAATTAATCATGGTAACTTATAATGACTATTTGAAAGGGATACTAGAAAAGGTCCAAATTACATATAATACACTTGAAAAACTAGAGGATAAACCAGGGGATCTTGATACTATTAAAAAAGAAATATCTAAGATTAAGGGGTTCTTTCAGGTCTTCGTTACTAAAGCGAATAACGAAAATAATTCAATATCTGAATTTACAGAACTAAAATCCAAATTTGAGCGTTATCTGGATACTTACTCTTTTGAAAAGGAGATAGAAACTATGGCTCCATTATATGCTAATGATTCTAATCGATTAAAAAACATGCGACTAAAAATTATAGAATCTTTATCGGATAAAAAATTAATGAATGATATAGAGTACATACTTGATAAGATCTAAAAATATGGAAAAAAAAGATAAAAAATGTATTTTATGTGGGTGTAAGGATCATCGGTTAATTGGATGTTCACGTCATATTGCAAAAAAATGCAGTTGTAGTGTTAAAAGTTGATTTAAAAAATAATTATTTGTTATTTTCTTTTAGGGCCTGATCTTTCGTGGAAATTTAAGCAGCATTTACATTCTTTTTTTCTACATTCCTCTTCTGTTCTATGATCACATATACCACATTCACAACCGCTTGCCATACAACTCAATAACATATTTACAATATAACTAATACTGCAAATTTTTCTGATTTTCAGGTCAAATGGCTCTATTTTTTTGACTTTTGTTTTTTTGTTGCAGGTTTATCGGGTTTACCTTCTAACTCTTTTTCCATCTCTGCGGCTTTGTTGTCAACCACTTTTATGATCTCTTGAATTAACCCATCAAGATCACTATCTGAAGGTTCAGGATCAACAGCAGTTGCAATATCGTTAATGGTACTTGAAATTTCAGCGCTAACTTCCTCAAAACTTTCTGGATCTTCATATGCTGCATTATACAGACTCTTGAGATTATTTACATGATTTACTACTTGATCCGTTAATGTGAGTCTAAACTCTGTTCCATTAACTTCGATAATCTTAGTAATCATATTTCAGATTTCAATTTCTGTTCCTTAAAGGTTTTTAGTTGAAATATGTTGATGTTTGATGCATCAATGTATCAAACTAGAATACAATATAGTCCAAAGCGGCTGCATCGCTAATCAAAGTGGTGTGTCTTGAACCTAAAACATAACCGTTCTTGATATCGTTTGCTGGAACCCATCTGTTTGTTGAAGTATAGTGTCTTTTCTCAGCCAATTCCCGTTCTATTGCTTCTATGTCAAACTCTCCTTCTTCTACTTCTTGAGATGCTAGGTGTTTTATTGTGACTAGTATTTTGCTAACTTTTACTCGATCACCGAATTTCCACTTTGATGGTGGATTTTCATCAGAAACTTCTAAAACTTTAATCTTCATCTGTTTGTTTCCAAATGCATCATGACTAATCAAAGTTCTTTCATCAGTAAATTCTTCAAAACTTACTCTAGATTTTGTTGACTTTGCTTCAGATACTGTCTCCAATAATGATTTTGATTGTATTTCACTTTCATCATAGTCTGATTGTGATTTTTCAGTACTGTCTTCTGTCATGTTATGAGTTATCATCAATCATTAAAAAACGCTATGCTGTTAATTCTATCAGTTAGGCACTAGTCTATGTTTGTTCTTAAACGGCATCTTTTGTTCTTTAAGATTAAGATTCAATCTTTTCCCGTCAATCTTTGCAAATATTTCTCCATCGTATGTGCAAACACAGTCTGTTATTTTTTTTGTCTCGTCCCAGATCTTGTAAAACTCTCTTAATTCCCTGTTTTCATACAGTCCTTGTCCGATCCTTTTTTTTGAAAGAAATTTGAATGCCAAGATGACTTTTCTTTCTTTGTATATGTCAAATGTTGTAATCCATTTTTGACATCTTTCAATCTGATCAGCGGGTACAGGAAGTGATGTACTTGTTCCAGATTTTGCTTCTATGCTAAAAATCATACTAGATTGAGTATTTACTGCCAAAACATCAGGTAATGCTATACTTGGGGACCCTAGCCTGAATGCTTTCCAGTTGTCTACCGAATTGAATCTTTTTACTAGTGTATCTTCCCAATTATATCCCCGTTGTCTGCGTGTGCGTGCAATTTTTTTATTATCTTTAACCGATTTTTGTTTTATTATCGAAATTGAGGTCAATTTAATACTCATATTTCTTCATACATAATTTGGATATAGTAAAGTGGGTAATTACAGAATAACCATTACAAAACGCCATACGACTATTATCACTAATAAATTATTGAACTCGATACTAAAGAAGAGTGTAACAATTGATGAATATTTTCAAACAAAATTTTTTTAGATTCTAAATTTGTTCAATCTCAAATTAAGAGTTTTTTGCACCGTCTTTTGATTCTCTGTCTCGTAGTAGATTATAATCTAACATTATTTTTGGCAATTTATCATCCGGATTTGGAGATATATTGTGTTTTTGGCAATACGTGAAATAATTTGGCCAGTTGTTTTTTGCTATCCTTTTGAAATCTTCACCAATCATATGATCATACCAATCAATTATAGTCAAACCATATGCAAAGAATCTGTTAAGATATTGAGCGATACCTACTGGAATTTTTTTTTGTAGTGCTAAAAATGCAATTTCATCTACAGTATTTAGATAATCGTTTGCATACCTATGACAATCTTCTGTTGTTTTAAGAATTGAATTTTTATCAAGTCTGTTTGTCAGATCCTCATGAAATCCTCTCAGTAATTGAGAATACGATACTTTGGTGGTTTCTCGAAGGTTTCTCCAAGTTAATAACAGTGTAATTACAAAGATTGTTGCAGTAATTGAGCTAATAATTACTGCCAACGTAGCAGTTTCAATATTTTGGATGGATTGTAAAGATACCCCGTAAAGATTTAGAAACACACTGTTAATTATTTTCCCATATATTATAAGATGACTAGATAAATTAATTAAAAATTTGTAAACATTACACGTGTTAATCCACTGTTTTTGATTTTTAGTTTCATCGCAATGAGTTTAAGAATCCCATTTTAGAGATATTTTTCATGTTAGACAAACTGGCTAAAAATTTAGGCTTGTTAAAGCAAGAATTTGTAAAAACATATGATGGTCACAGTCACATTCAAGAAATAATTCCTAGTTGCTCTTCAGAGTTTTTTCCAATTAATGAATCTCATTTGAAATTACTTCATAAATTTATTGAAAAAAATCCAATATATCATAATTCTTATGAAAAAAAAATTGTCGATACATCATGTACAGTTTATGAAGGAGACATTAACGAATATTGGCTTAATAGCATCAAACATGGTTCTAGCTGTCAGCCGTTTTATCCAACATGGGTTATTTCGGCATACATTGCAGCGTCAATTGCAAAAAGTCTCAAATACAAAGAACTAATCGATATAGGTTCAGGCGATGGTAGAATTGCATATTGCGCAAAAATTTTAGATTTGCAATCAACCAGTATTGAAATCGACGACGTGTTGGTGGAATTACAGAATAGTGTTTTATCTAAAACAAACATTAACTTCAATCCAGTATGTGCAGATGCAATAGAATTTGATTATTCTGCATTAAATTTATCATTTCCCGTATTTTTTATCGGAGGATTACCTCAGATGGGAGGTGATGTTTTAGCAAAAAATATAATTGATAAAATAGCAACTACTGATCTTAAAAAAACTACATGCATTGTTTTTGCAGGAACGCACTCAAAAAGACAACTTTCTGGAAATCAATCAATTGGAGGCTGGAGTTCATTGATTGACAGCCATTGTTTGCAAGTAATTAAAACTGTTTTACTTCCTACCATTTGGACTTTTGATCAGATATATGATACCCCGTACATCTATACAAAATTTAATTGATCATAACAAAGAAATTTCAAAACTATAATTCTTATTTTCAATTCCACATTTTTCTATTTTGACTTGTTGGCCTTCAACAGGAATTCCTCTAGACAGTTTTCCGATTATTCTAATGGTTTTTTCGATTTCAATTAAGCAAAAATAAGAATCGTTTTTCCTTGAAAATTCGATAATTTTACCTTCATGGGATCCTTTTCGCCATGATACATCTCTGAAGCATTTGTTGCAAAAATCAGATGGCGGCCATACAATTTTTTGACAATACTTGCATTCTGCTACCATGAAATTTCCATTTTCTAACTCAGTGTTAAAATTCATCTTTCCAACACAAGAACAGTCGAAGATGTTGATGCTGCAGACATGTTATGAACTAGACCTATCTCTGCATTGTTTACCTGTCTTTTATCGGCAGATGATTGTAATTGTTGTGTTATTTCAACTGTTTGTGCAATTCCTGTCGCTCCAAGCGGATGTCCAGCTCCAATCAAACCCCCTCGTGGATTTATTTTAAAATTATCTGTTGTGTGTAATTCTTTTATCAAATTCATACCTTTTCCCTTATCTGTAAAACCTATGGATTCCAAAGCCATCGGTTCACAAACAGAAAATGCATCATGGACTTCTGCCACATCTATATCTTCTACATTTCGTTTTGACATTTGAAATGCAGATGTTGCAGCAATCCTTGATGATTCCATTGAGCTAAATGTAATATTTTTTGTAAATCCAGCAGAAGTTGTTTTTTGTCCAATTCCTGAAATCCAAATAGGTGTATCTGTGTATTTTTTACATGTATTTTCTGATGCAAGTAAAATTGACGCACTTCCTGTACATGGTCTTGAGCAATCATGTAACCTAAGATCATCAGTTAGTTTTTTAGAATTTAATACTTCATCTATCGAATATGTTTTTTCTGAAAGTGCATTTGGATTATTTTTTGACTGTTTGTGATTTTTTACTGGTACAATTGCTAGATCTTCATCTGTAATAGAAAATTCTCTTTTGTATGCTTTTGTAAATATACTTGCCCAGAAAATTGGATGCTTGAACTCTCCTCTTGAATTATCCCATTCCAAAATTTGTCCAGGACTGTCATATCTTTCAGCTCCACACACTAACACCACATCCGCCAATCCTGCCGAGATGTAAGAATATGCAGATACGATTGCATTTGTTCCAGAATTGCACAAGCTTTCTACCGAATGAGCAATTTTTGGCTCAATTCCAGACATTTCGGATAAAACTGCAGATAGATATTTTGAGTTATTATTGGTGGAAACCAAGACAGCGTCAATGTCATTTCTACTTAAATTAGGGCTGGCGTCAAATAGTTTTTTTGTAGACTGTAAAAGTACGGATTCAATCTTTGAGTCGTCTTTGGAGAATTTTGTTAATCCGTACGATGCAATTCCTACTTTGGACATTATCTTTCCTCTGAAAATGTTGTTGTAAATAATTTAAAAGAATCAATCACATCTCCAACAGGATTGAATTGTATTGTTGGTAAATCAATTCCAGTATCTCGGAATTTTTGCAGTTGTGAGAGACATTGATCAGGAGTGCCTACAATTGTTAATGATTTTAGCATTTTATCGGATATTAATTCATGATTTGTTTTAAATCCCGATTTCTTAAACTCCTCATATACATTCTTAGTTTCGCTCTCAAATCCATTTTTTGATAAAAATTCCCGATAAATTTTTCCAACAGATATGTAAAACGCCAAAGTTTGTTTAGCACGATTTATTGCAATTTCCTCATCGTGAGATACACAAGTAATAATTTGACATGTTACATCAATTTTTCTTTTTGATTGCATTTTCTGAATTGTTTTTTTCATCTCATTTAGTGGTCTTAAATAAAAAATCACTCCATCTGAAATCTCCCATGTCAACTCTACCATTTTTTGATTAACTGCTGCCATGTAAATTGGAATTTTATTTCTTGGTGGCTTTATCAGCAAAGAAAAGTTTTTCAAATTAAATATTTTTCCTGAATAATTAACTTGCTTTCCAGATAAAACAAGTCTTATAATTTCCACATATTCTTTCATTCTTAAAACTGGATTTTCAAATTTGTATCCATGAAAATCCTCCACAATTGGCGTACTGCTTGTTCCGAGACCCAAGATCAAACGTCCTTTTGAGAGTGTGTCTACAGTTGCAGCCCCCATAGCAATAGACGATGGGCTCCTAGAAAAAATATTAATTATTGATGAGCCTATTTTTGGTTTCAGTGCTTTTTGTGATACTGCACCTAACATTGAATAATTCTCCATTCCCCATGTTTCTGGAATCCATATGGCATCTACATCCGTATGAGATAGTATTTCTGAACATTCTAAGACTTGATTTACAGTAAGAAGAGAGCCTAAACTATATGCTATACGCATGAATTAACTCAGACTATTGGATATTCTAGTGTTTCCGATATTTTATTAGAAAATTTGGTCACTCTTCGTATTCAGATGCTTCTAAGAACTCTTTTTTTGAATTTTCCAGTTCACTACAAAACGGACAATTACACATAATCGACAATACTTATTGCATAATTTGGATTTAAGCACAATAGTCACCATGATGGTCTTCATGAGCCTGATGAAGTCCTATGACGAATACTTTGTCCAACTCTTTTAGCATTGTGTTAATTATGATTGAGGTTGTTTATTATGACAATAATTTCTAATCATAATCATTGAGCGAGCAAATTTTCGTAGAAACCCCTATTTCTGAAGGAACATTTTGGGAAGATGCAACAAAATATGCCGCGTCTGCAAATGTGGACGAATCATTTGTGAATGAGATTGCATACATGATGGTTACACTTCACAGAACTGGAGCATAAAGAAATTAATTATTTTGTTATTTTGTTTAGTTCTATTGAACATTCTTCAATATCTTTGAAGGAATCAATAGAATACCACATCGCATTTTTAAATTTGACTGTAGTTAGTTTGCCCTTTTTTGCATAATCTGGAAAGACTGTTTTTTCTATATCTCCTTTTTTTGGTAAATCTTCCAATATTTCTTGTTGTAGATGGTATATCCCTGCATTCATCCACACGTTTGGAATCTCTTTTTTTTCTTTGAATTGTGTTATCATGTCTCCGTCTATCTCAACAACTCCAAACTTTGTTTTTAGTTCAATGGTCGCAATTGAATTTTGTTTTTTAACTAATTTTCCAAGATCAATATTTGTAATTGTGTCCCCATTTAAAACAAAAAACGATTTATCTTTTATCGATAAACCTGCTTGCTTAATTGCCCCACCTGTACCTAACGGTGTCTTTTCTATCGAAAATTTTATCTTTAAGCCTAAATTATTTTTTACTGTAAGAAAATCTTGAATCATTTCTGTCTTGTAGCCTGTGCAAATTGTAATTTCTTTGACACCAAATTTTCTGAGGTAAGATATCTGCCATTCGATAATTGGAATGTTGTTTAGAGGCACAAGGGGTTTTGGAACATAATCCGTAATAGGTCGTAAACGTTTTCCTCTTCCACCTGCTAAAATTATTGCATGCATTGTAGTGTCATTATAAGATAGGCGTTATAACTTTAATTGGTTTGAGAATCATTTTTTTAAAACTTTTTTTAATGTAGTATCTCGTTGCTTTTTACAAATTCCACAAAAAAGATACCCATCTTTATGTCTAATCCAATAGTGGCGTGTATGATTTTTGGATTTTTCCATAACTATAACGTTTTTAGATTTTTGGCTATTTTACTCAATTCATATGATTTTGTATTCTTGATGCTAGAAAAAATCCAGTGTAGCCATTCCAAAATAATATCCGATAGCAGTTAATGCAGTACTCCATATGCATGACCCTATCAAAGTAAAAATAAGAAATTTTAATGGTGGCATATTAAAAATTCCAGCCGGAATAGATACTAACTCACGAATCCCTGGAATCAATCTACCTATGATGACTGATTTATCGCCATATTTTGCAAACCACTGATCAGCTTTTTCTAAACTTTTTTCTTTGATTCTAGCATATTTGAGATATTTTATCAATCCAGTTCGCCCTAATTTTTTTGATATTATGTAAATTATAAAAGCACCAACTGTTGCACCGCATCCTCCAGTTATTCCAACTCCTAAAATGTGAAATATGTCCATATTGTTTTTTAGAATGCTGTATCCAGCCAAAGGAAAAACTGCTTCACTTGGAATCGGCGGGAAAACTGTTTCTAACAATGCAGCTAAAAATACACCAGGGTAAATATTTTCAGCAACTAGTGAAATTACCCATTGAATGAATGCATCTATTTCACTCAAATTATTTTTCTTCCGTCAAATAATAATGCAGTTCAGTATAACATTCTGTACAATATTCTTGATCATTTGTATGGTCACAATCATAAACTTTTGATACGTCGTTATTGCATTTTGCACAAATTGCCATAATTATAATCCTCTTAGTTTTTTACTATCTTAATTGCACCTAATGCAATTTGAATAATTGCTGGTGCAAATAGCATGAGAGGATTTCTTTCTACTCCTTCGGGAGCAGGAGTAAATATCATTGCTAAACCTCCAATTAGAATTAAAACGCCTGAAATAATTATTAATCCTCCCAAACCTTTTGATTTTTCTCTAAGAGTAATGAAAAATGCTATGATGGGTAAAATTATTGCTGGACCTCCTAGGCCCATACCTCGTTGCATGTCATTTAATGGTAAAAATCCATCATGATCTGCACTACTCATTGAAACTGCAACATCTACACCGTATAATGCCAATAATGCAATAGATATTCCAGTTATTATCATTGCTACTTTTATTGCCATGTTGGAAATCACCATTTACAACATTTAAACCAATCAGATAGATTTTACTATTACTTTGTCTTTGATCTGAGATAATTCATTCAGTAGTTGATCAATAGTTTGATTATCTGTTCCAACAATGTTCAAATGTCCTAATTTTCTTAATGGTTTTGAAATTTTTTTGCCATACATTTTAAGAAAAACATTTTGTTCAGATATCATTATTGGTTTGTATTCTCCCTCGAAATTTTTTGGACCTAAAATATTATACATAACGGTAGGATGTAAAAGGACGGTATCTCCCAACTCTAGACCAAAAATCGCTCTAAGATGCTGTTCAAACTGAGACACCTTGCTTGATTGTAATGTATGATGCCCTGAATTATGCACACGAGGTGCAATTTCATTAATTAGAATCTCATCTGTTTTTGTAACAAACATCTCTATTCCAAAAATACCAGCTCCTTTTAGAACATTCATAGTTGTTTGTGCAATCTCTTCTGCTTTTTTTGCAACTTTTTCATTTACTCTTGCTGGAGCAATTGTTTGACGAAGAATGTTCTCTTCGTGAATATTTTCTACTAACGGATATGTTTTGATTTGACCTTTAGTATTTCTTGCAGCAATAATTGAGACTTCCATTTTAAATGGTACAAATCTTTCAAGCATAAGATTTTTTTTATCAAAATAATCAAATGCTTCTTGGATTTGAGATGACGAGTCTATTTTGAAATTACCTCGTCCATCATATCCATCACGTCTTGCCTTTAGTAATGAGGGATATCCAAACTTTTCAAGACCTTTCTTTAAATCTGAAATTGAATTTATCTGTAAAAATTCTGGAACAGGAATATTATTTTTGACTAAAAATGATTTTTGTAAAAACTTGTCTTGAATAATTTTTAATGTTTCTGGTGATGGATTTATCTCTGCATCTTTTTGCACTGATTTTAACACTTCACTGTCTCCAGATTCAATCTCGTATGTTATGATATCTGATTTTTTGGCAAGCTCAATTATTGCATTTTTATCTTTAAAATCTGCTATAATTTGCTCAGCGCCAACTTGATATGCAGAACAATTTGCTACAGGATCAAGAACTATTATTTTTGAAATGTATTCTGGCATATTTTTGGCAGCTTCTGTAATCATCATACCAAGCTGTCCCCCGCCGATTATTCCAAGAACCTTACCCATGCTTTTTCCCCTAATAACGATTAAAAATATCTAATGTTATTTTAGATGCATCATGATCTTGTGATGGAGGCTCAATTCATTTGAGTGTTATTAGAGATAACATACTTCTGATTAACTGTAAAAGTAACAAGTACATATTATGATACAAATCATCATAAATGATCCAGAAATGGATTATTTACTAAAAATTACAGATTCACTGCTAATAAAATTAAAACAAAAAGTATCATAAATTGAAAATCTATTTTAGGTATATTGTTAAAAATAATTAAAAAATCTACTTTTTCTTAATCAAGCCTACAATATGCCATTATAGATAATAACTTGCTTTATTTTTCTATAATTATGAGCTACACAAAAAAACCACTAGTTGGAATCATCATGGGTTCAAGTTCAGATAGCAGAATCATGAAAGATGCTGCAGAAATTTTAGATAAATTCAAAATTAAACATGAAGATCAAATAGTATCAGCTCATAGAACTCCTACCAGATTAGAAGAATATGGCAAACATGCTGAAAAAATGGGGTTTAAAATAATAATTGCAGGTGCTGGCGGAGCAGCACATTTACCTGGAATGATTGCATCACATACAATAATTCCAGTAATAGGAGTACCAATTATGGTGTATAATGATAAACATGATAAAAAAGCAGATAATTCCAAGTTCTCTTCTTTTGGCGGATTAGATTCTCTTCTTTCAATATCTGAAATGCCAACAGGATCACCGGTAGTGGCAGTAGGGATTAACAAAGCAGGAAATGCTGGAATATATGCTCTAAAAATTTTGGCAAACGAATTTCCAGAATTAAAAAAGAAATTAAAATTACACAAATCAGAGCAGCACACTTCAGTTCTTAAAGAATCTGAAATTCTAAAAAAACAAGGTCTTAGTAAATTTGTTCAAAAGAAATTCAAATAGATTATGTGAGTAATCTAAACTGAATGTTTTTCTTTTTTAATGTCTCAATTAGTCTATCTGCTTGTTCTTTTCCTTGTGTTTCCAAGCTTAATGTGACTCCAGCAGAACCTGCATTGATGTTGGAACTCAATCTGTCATGTACTACTTCTACAATGTTTGCGTTTGCTGCACTGATTTCATCTACTATTTCTTTAAATGCTCCAGGTCTATCAGGTAACAAGATAGATAATTTAAGTAAACGTCCCATTGTTGCCAATCCCTTATCTACAATTTGACCTAAAAGATACATGTCTACATTACCTCCAGTTAGTATCGGAACAACTTTTTTTCCTGGAGATGGTTTTGCAGATATTAAATAAGCTAAACCCACTACACCGGCGGGTTCTACTACGAACTTCATTCTCTCCATAAGCAAAAACATTGCTTTGATGATATCTGAATCATCAACTAATACTATTTCATCAATTAGTTCTTTTATTATTGAAAAAGTTGTTTGTCCTGGCACTTTGACAGATATTCCATCTGCAATAGTTCTTTCACCACCACTTGATGTTAAAGAACCGTTTTTTACAGATTCATACATTGATGGAAACGAACTAGACTGAACACCTACTACCTTAATCTTTGGATTTTTTTCTTTTATAGCAATTAAAACTCCTGCAGCAAGTCCACCGCCTCCTATTGGCACATACACTTCATCTACATCAGGTAGATCTTCTAAAATTTCTAACCCGATTACTCCTTGAGCAGCTATGATCTGAGGATCATCAAAAGCATGTATCATCGTCGCACCTGTCTTTTGTGAAATTTCTCTTGCTTTAGCAGATGACTCTTCATAGTTTATGCCTTCTAAGATTACATTTGCACCATAACCTCTAGTTGCAGCTACTTTTGATGGAGATGCATTTTTTGGCATAATTATAGTACACGGTATTTTTTCTAATGAAGATGCAAATGCTACTCCTTGAGCATGATTTCCGGCAGAAGCTGCTACTACCCCATGTTTTTTTCCATCAGATGATAATTGACTTATTTTATAAAATGCACCACGAAGTTTAAACGATCCAGTCTTTTGCTGAAACTCTGCTTTTAAATAAACTTCAGAACCTGTAATATTGCTAAATGTAGGCGAATATACTAATGGGGTTTTTCTTACTTCTTTTCCTCGTAATGAGTTTGCATTTTGGATTTCATCATATGATGGATTCATTAGAAATTCTGCTAGATAAAAGAGATATTTGACTTCTTCCATTGAGTGTTCTTATTTTTATTCTCAATTTATGCACAAATTTTGATAATATTGGCAATAATCACAATTATGAGATAAATCCTTCCCGATGTAGATATGAATACCGTTTTTTCTTTTAAATTAAATAAATTAAATTTGTAATAATTTTGAAAACTCATCTAATCGCTTTATGATACTGTCTTTTACCGATTCTGACATCTTACGGGGATCAAACAGTCCTTCCTTTGTTTTATTTTTAATAAATTCAATATCAAATGTACATAAACATCCTTCCTCCCCTGTTATTAATCGAGTATCGTCAATAAGAACAGGACTAGTCTGATAAGTTTCAATTAGTAAATTATCTAAATCCTTGATCAGTTTTGTTTTTTTATTTGACAACTCTTGAAAATCAACTTCAATATCATTTTCAATTTCTTTGTATATTTTTTCTCTAAACTCATCGTTTTCATAAAATATCTCAAATAATTTTTGATGATCAAAATCTTTATAGCCTTTTTCTTTTAATTTATTTAATACAAATTGATCACTATTATCAGACATTTGTTTTTCCTTATTTTTTGTCAAATCAATTATGTCGGATAACTCCTTTTGTAATTTAATTACTTGTTGATCTGGTTTGTAGTATAATAAAACATGATATTGTAACGACATATGTCCAGAAATAAGATAATTTCCTTCTCTTATCTCAAACTTTGTAAAAATTCTTCTAATGTCCTCATTGTTTGAAATAGATATTTCTTGAACTGACCAATCTTTCAATTGTTTTATGATTGTTTGGTAAAAATCATTTACAAGTCCGGGGTCAAATGTTTTTTGTTCTGTGATTGTCGCATCGCCTAGCATAACTTGGACGTTTTTTAATTTTGTAAGGTGTAGTATTTTTTCAAGGAATTGTTGTTGAATGTACTCATTTTTCTTATTTAGAAGTTGAATGTACTCATTTGAAGATCGAGATCCTAATCGCACATTAATTATCAAATTTTTACAGTCATTAAACCTTAAGATTTTGTATGTTTTAAATACAAAAATAAGCTATTTCTCTCATGTCTAAACCTAAAATAATCTGTAATCAGTGCGGTTCTACAATCGTACAATACTATAATGAAGGTTATAAGGGGAATAGAGGAAAATGTCTTATCTGTAATACAGATTTTCCATTAGAATAGAGTGATAAAATGTCAAAAATTAATGAGTCTGATAAACCGCAAATGAATCAAAAAGACACTGTTTCTAGAGATCAGTCAAATCCCAATGTGTTAGATGTGCTATTAGGTAAAAGTGAGCAAAAAATAGTAGATTTTGATTCAATGATCTTAGAAACTCAAAAGCGTGTTTGGGGGGCATTGAAACAAGGTTATGAATATGTTGGAATAACTGACGATTCTGAAAAATTTCTCAGAAAAAATGTTTTTGCAAAATTTGACATGATTGCTCTCTATGTTGATTTAGTAGGATCTACTACGATGACATTGGAGCTACCAGAAGAAAAACTTGCCATAATAATTAGTTCATTTGCTCAAGAGATGGCATCAGTAATTAATTTGCATAGTGGATATGTTTTAAAATTTGTTGGTGATGCAGTTATTGGATATTTTGTTGCATCAAATAATGGACTATTAGCTGCAGATAACGCACTAAGTTGTGCAAAATCGATGCTTGCAGTAATACAAAAAGGCATAAATCCAATTTTGAATCAATATGATTATCCTGATTTAATGGTAAAAATTGGAGCTGATTTTGGCCAAAGTATTGTTGTGAGATATGGTTCAAATCCTGATGTTTCACACGTAGATTTAATGGGACCTGCAATGAATATTGCATCCAAAATTCAATCACTTGCAAAACCAAATCAAATTTTATTTGGAGATGATGTTTATCGTAAGTTACACCCTAGCAATCAGAATTTGTTTAAAGAAGTAGTATGGAAAAATAACGAATGGAAATACCGTTCAAGATTATCTGGTGAAATTTACAAAGTTTACGAATATGTTGGCTAAACAGTAAATTTCCCAGGACACTCAACGTGTTCATAATGATGTTCTGTGAATTTTTCTTGAATTACATAAATTACAATTTTATGCAGATCTCCATCTATGATGTTTTTATTGCATCGTATACACGTCTTAGTTATTTCCGTCATGCCTATTTGCGATCTAAAATTGGAATCTATAAGGATCAGCGATCAGCTCAAATTGAGCTAAAATGACTGTAAATTAGCTTTATTGCATATCAAATGCCTAAAGACAAGGCAAAAATATGGCAAAAATAGTGAATCATTATGGAAGATTTGCCAATTAAACATCTTAAAGACCTATACGGATTAAATCCAAATATACCTCATCTTGCATTACAATTTCCAAGGTTACCGCCTGGTTTAACAAATCAAATGTTCAAAATTTTTGAAAATCCGATGAAAGAAAAATTTGCAGAGGATAATGCTTCAATTAATAAAAAATTACAAGGGTTTCAGCAATCGTATCAAAGATATGCATCAGGTTTATTGACTATGAACTCTAATGGAATTATTCCTCCAGGACATCCATTATTTAATCGAGTAAATTCTGTTAATACATTAAAAGCAGAAAATGATAAACTGTTAAAAGAAAACCTAGAATTAAAGAAAAAATTAGATAAGGAAAAAGAATAAAACCACATAATAGACTTCTATATTTCTGTGTGTATTATTTTCAATACATTGTTGATTAACTGAACGTGATATTTAGTTAATCCTGTGTTTCAGTTTTAAAATATTTCTGGATTACTGATATAGTTAACAAATTAGCATGATTGTCAAAAATTAAAATTCCAAAAAATAATTTCAACATTAAATGGATTAATTTGATATATAATTTGATTATATATAATGAATATCAGATTAACTATTGAATTATGGTGAAATTTATCCAAGTACATTTTCTAAACAACACCATATTACTTTATTGATATCAAATATATTTAAAAAAAATAATTGGATTTTTTATTAGTGATAATATTATAAAAGTGAATATACAATATGTCATAAATTATTATTTATGTTTGTAAATAAATTATTCCTTGTTGACTTATGTGCAGTAGATAATATTTCATGAATATCAATATTAAAATTATTTTTTATCATGTAAAAAATAAAACAATCATGAAAATATAATCTGTAATAATTTCTCATAAAAATATTAAATCAAAATAGATTAAAAATGATATGTTTTAATCCCGTGTTATTTTGAATTTTTTACTATTGTGCCTAATTGAGAATATTGTATTTCCATTGTTTGTTATAATAATAACAGCCTAATCAATAAATTCCCAAAGATGGGAATAAGAATATGAAATTGAAACAATCTAAACATAGAAGAGGATTAGCCACAATTATCACATCCGCTATTATGATGTCTGCAGTATGCATGATGGGGAGTGCTGGCGTAGTTTGGAGTCAATCATCATTAGCAACACAGCAAGCGGATATGACAAATACCGCATCAAATTACATGAATAAACTCAAAGAATCAATGGTTTTTGAATATGTCTATTGCACATCAGATCCATGTAATCAAATGAATGTTGTTATTACCAATATTGGTGATGTAGGATTAGATATCGATGAAATAACAGTGAGTGAAAAAATGTCTGGCTTCAATAAGATACAACTAGTAAATAATGGACAAATTATGCCAAATGACAGTCTAAAAATTGCAATAGATGATGCAAGTTTTTCCTCGTACGGGGTATTAGATGTAATGGCTAAAACAAGTCGTGGAAGCATTATTCAAACACAAACTAGTACATGAAACTTTTATTGATTCATCATTCCTTTAGATGGTATTACTATGAAGTACAGAAGAGGACTCAGCAGTGTTATTGGAATGATCTTTCTTGTAGTTGTTCTTAGTTCTGTTCTTGGATATTTCACATATGGCATACATCTTGTTGAGCAAGTAAATGATCAAGTAATTTCAAAAGGAATGGAAAACATTGATAAATCAAGAGAAGACTTTGAAATCACTAACATTAGAATCGATTCAGGAAAATTTAATCTGACTGTTTTTAATACTGGAGAAATTCCATTAAATCTTACTAGATTTTGGATAAATAATGTGACTGATAGTTCTTGGCCACTACAAAACTTTACACTAAATACTATCGTGACCCCTAAACAAATTGTTACCAATATTGGGCAAGAGACAGAGTTGTATGCACTTGATTCACAAGCATATTCGATGAAATTGATTACTCAGAGAGGGAATAGTAAAGAAATTTCAATAAACTCTCCAAATCAAGAAAAATTAGATTTAAAATTAATCGCATTACCTGAAACGGTACCTGATAAATTTCGAACTACGTTGTTATTCACTGTAACCAATAATATGACAAATCAAAATACACTACTAAACATCAAACCAATTATGAATACTCCTCAAACTACTGGTACCGCAACTCATATGTTAATTACCTCAATGGTTCCAACGCATGTTCCAATTCTAAGACAGGGAGATGCAGCAAGTTTTATTTGGATTTATGAGATTTCAGGGTCTATTGGAGAATCTGTCACATTTACTGTGTCTTTAGAAAATGGAATTTCTGGAAACACTGCTTCAGCAACTGTTTCTATAAATGATGTTTTATTAGCACAGCAATCTACAACTGCATTAACTGCTACATCAGTATCTGGCAACACTGCTAAAGATTTATTATTTTTCCATGCAGAAACTGAACAAACTCCAAACAATGCATTTCAGATGTATGCAGGAGACCCAGATATTATTGGAAATACTATATCCGTAGAAACAGATAATCCTAAATTTTTTACAAATAATGGAACTTCGGTAAATATTTCTCAAGGAGTATGGAATGCCAGTTTAACATACTTTAGTGCACCATTTCCAGATAGTCTGATAGATAATAACAACAACAATATGATATTTCATTTCGAATTAAATTCAGCACCTGAAGATTCAACAGAAAATACATCTGGACACGCATTAGGGTCATCAAGCAATAGACCAACATACCAATCTACTAGTGGGCCTCATGGTTCTGGGGCATTTAGTTTTGATGGAAGTGACTATATTGAAATTAATAAAGAATCAGAAAATGACATACACAGATCTCCAGATTCAACCGCGTTATGGTTTAAGGCAACAGATGGAATTAGTGGCAAACAAATTCTTTATCGTGCAACAGAGAATAACAATGATGAGTATTATGAAATTGGAATAGATTCAAATGATAATGTATATTTTGAATTTCTTACTCAAAAAAACAAAATCCCTACAAAATGTATATCAAGTGGATTTGATTATGAAAATAATAATTGGCAACATCTTGTAGCCACAAGACCCACGGATCAATCTTGTACATTATACATTAATGCAACATCAGTCAATACAAGTAGTGTAGGAACTGGAGATGGAGATATCAATATCGATAAAATATTTATCGGTGCAGAAGATGATAATCCAAACTATGGATTCAACGGAATAATTGACGATGTTTTACATTGGGATGATTATGCATTACTTTCAGGAGAAATTTCTGATTTAAAGAATACCAACTATGGGAATGCAGCACACTTAGTAACTTTTTACATAAATAAAACAGATGCAAATGGAATTGTTGAATCTAATATTGCTACAAGTTTGAACTATCCATTAAAATTCTTAGATGGAAAAAAAGATGGAGATTTTTTGAATAGTTTCAATTATTCATCTGCAATAGGAACCGGCGTATCTGTTACAAGTACACAAAGACTTGTTTTTGATATGCAATTCCAATCTGGTTTGGATATAGATATGAGAATAGACGATATGGCAATCACTCAAAATCCCAAAAATTCCTTTTTACAAACTCCAAATTTGAATAGCTCATTTCAATCATATATTACTATAATCGGTGATCAATCAAATACATTAAAGATGTATAGTGCTGGCCCTGATACAGTATGGATAACTTTTGATAACACTAGATTGACTTTTTCAGATACAATTAGTTCCAACACATATGCTTCATTACTTTTACAAGCAAACGGCACTGATGTTACATCCAACAAAGACAGTATAGCATTTCCACCTTTTACGACTTTGAATCTTACATTTTCATCAGCAAAAAATCCTCCATCGACATCTGGTTCAGTTGGAGTTATTCCACCTGGAAATTATGTTATGAAGATGCATCTTGGTGGATATGATGTAGCGGGGGGAACTATTTCAAAGAGCATTAATTTTGGAACCGTGTTAGTAGAGTAATAAATAATGATGATAGATATCAACAGGGTCATTATTCTATTTAATAAAATAAAAATTTGCCATTAGAATAGTTTAATACTTTCAAAATCAATTTCAAACATGGTAAAGACTCCGTCTGAATTATGGAAGGCTAAAATAATTAATTACAAAAAAAAATGTCAAAATATTTTACAATTGTCAAGTAGCATCAGATATGTTGGAGTTATTAATGCATATGGTAGAACGTTAACTGGAATTATTCGTGAAAATGAAAAACCACTTTTAAAAGCAGAGCAAGTGAAAAATGAATTTTTTATAATATCTACATTGATGACGCTACGAAAAGACATGGTTGAAACATTAGGTAAATTAGAATATGCAACATTACAGCACCAAAAAGTATCCATCATAATTTTTCAAAAAGATGCTATTACATACTATATATCAATAGATAAAACCGAAAAAAACACGGATAAAATAATTTCAGATATTAAAAAAATAATTTAAGCTGGAGTGAAACCATGGTATCCGCCAGTTTGTTGATCTTTATCATCAAAGATCGGTTCAAATAAAGAAATCAAATAATCGTCAGGATCTAAGACGACTGCGTTTTTCCCCGCATCTCGGGCCACAACATCACGATAAATTCTTACCCCTTTTGATTTTAATTCTTCTACTGCAGATGTTACATCTCCCACCAAAAATCCGATAGTGATTCCGTTTTCAATTGAACTACCAATGTGTTGAGCTGTTAATGATGCAGGATGCAAGCTAAGTAATGCTCCAGAAGTACCTAAATCTACCCAAGAACGTCTTTGTCTTTTAATTGGAAGTCCTATAATTTCATGATAAAATGCAATAGATTTATCCAAATCCTTAACCGCCAAAATTACATTTCCTACTTTCTTGATGTTCACAATGACCCTACTCCACCGTATGTTAAATTCTTTGTCATTGGACTTCCACCATAGTCTCAGTTCTTTCTACACCATTTATTTTTTGAATTTGATTAGCAATTTCTTTAATTTTTCCAAGATCAGAAACCTCGATAATGGCTACTGCGTCAAATTGTCCACTTGTCGGAAATGAATCCGAGACAGAACTTACTTTACGTAATCTTGCAGCAATTAATTTTTTAGGAGACTTAACTAATATGATTGCCTTTACCATCCCATATTTACCTCCACTTCAATTAGTGTCTCAGTTGTTACAATTTCTTTAATTTTTTTAAAATCTATAACAGCATCATTAATCTCATCAAGACTTCCATACAGTACGGCAGCGACATCTGCACGACCGGTAACTATCATTACTGTTTTTACAATTTTACGCTTTTTTTTAAGAATATTTACAACTATGTCCACTTTACCGGGTTTTACAGTAATTAGACATAATGCTTTCATATTTATTGTAAAATATTAAAGCGAATAAAGATTACTTTAATCATATGCGTCTTGAGAACGGGATTCTTCAAGATATGCCCTTCTTTCTTCATTAACTTTTTCCTGATCAATTACAATATCATCATCGACTATAACAATCCCCATATCATCGCTCTGTACGTCTTTAGATTTATTTTTTGATTTTGATGTTTTTGCCTTGGGTGCTGTTTTTGCCTTTGGTGCTGTTTTTGCCTTGGGTGCTGTTTTTGCCTTGGGTGCTGTTTTTGCCTTGGGTGCTACTTTTTTCATTTTTTTTTCAACCATTAATGTCGAAAAACAAGAGGTTACCCTGTTTTTAAATATTATGCAGAATAAATTTTTGTTTCGTTGAATTAAATTTTGATAAATTTGACTTATCAAAATTTAGGCAAATCAGATATTTTTGATTTTATTATCTTAAAAATAAAAGATGCCAGCGGGGGGATTTGAACGCCCGACGGCCCGGTCTTCAGCCGAGTGCTCTCCCAGGCTGAGCTACGCTGGCACAACAAATTTGCTTTGAGTTGAGGAATTAAAAGTTGTCTTTATGATAAAAATTAGGAAAAAATGAATTATCATAGTTTTATCTAGAATTTATCATGTAATAAAAATAGAAAGATCAGTCAAAAGGTAGACTAAAAGCCAATACGTATTAGTGATCAATACATTCTAAGATGATTTAAAAATATTTTAAATGACGTTGAATGAATTTTTAAAATTAATTGATTTTTAGACTTTCCAAATGATGTCCTTTTGTCCATTTCTTTTATTCAATACACGTCCTAAAACAAAAAAAAGATCAGATAATCGGTTAACATATTTAATGCAATTTTGGTTAATTTTTTCTTGTTGGTTTAATATGACAATATTGGTCTCTGCCCTTCGTATGATTGTTCTAACATGGTGAATATTGGAAGCCAAAATATTTCCTCCTGGCAAAATAAAATTAGATAATGGAGTTAATTCGGCCTCATATTTATCAATATTTTTTTCCAAATTTAATATCATATCTAAAGTAACTCTATTTTTTTTATCATTCAAATTTGGGTTTGAAAGGTCAGCACCCACTACAAATAATTCGTTTTGTATACTCTTTAGTAAAAATGCAATATCTGGATCAATTTCATAAGATAATACAATTCCTAATACGGCATTACTTTCATCAATACTTCCATAAGCGATTATTCTTGAATTCGCTTTTGAAACTCTTGAATTTCCCTGTAATCCTGTAGTGCCGTCATCTCCTGTTTTTGTATATATTTTCATATTTTTAAAATAAGAGACAACATATTATGTTATTCGAATTATTTATTACCACAAATTTATGAATAAGAGTCATGTCTAAAAATATTCTTTCATATCATAACTTTGAATCTAAAAATCAATCTACACTCCATAAAAAATTGATAAATTATCAAATTTTTTGGAAGTATAATTTCATGCACGTAAAACACTAAAAATTTGATCATTGATTTTTTGTATTTATCTGCAAATCTAAAAAAAATTCCTCGCCAAGGATGGATTGATAAATTATCGATAAACAATCCTGAATCTGTAGCAGATCATGTATTTTCTATGGCAGTTATGGGAATGATTTTTTCAGATATGGAAAATCTAAATACCGAAAAAATATTAAAAATGATTTTATTACATGATTTAGCAGAATCAGTTATAGGAGATATCCCTCCAGAACAAATTTCAAAAGATAACAAATTTGCAATAGAAAATAAAACAATGAAAAATATTTTAAAGAATCTACCAAAAACTATTCAAAAACAATACGGACTTCTTTGGGAAGAATATCAGTCAAATAACTCAAAGGAAGCAAAAATTGTTCATGAATTAGATAAACTTGAAATGGCGTTACAGGCAAGAATTTATTCTAAAGAAGGACATTCTGAAGAAATGTTAACCCCATTTTTTAAATCCTCAAAGAATGCCATAGTGGACGTAAAATTACTAAAATTATTTAAAAAAATTTGCGAGAAATAATTCATGTCTGAAAAAAACAAAGATGAATTGATTGAAGCACAAAAACAAATTATAGGAATACTATTTGAAATCATTAAAAGACTGCAAGCAAACAATAATCTCGATGAGGAATATTTTCAAATTATTGCCTCTAAAGATAATAAAAAGAGTCAAAGAATCACAGAGTTGCTTGAGGAAAGAAAAACAAATGCAGAAATTGTTGGAAAATTATTAAAACAATTAGAAATTTAATAAATCTGTCAGAACACTAATCATCAGATATAATTCTTAGTCTGACCGTTTGTTCGTATTTATCCTGTACGTAATGTGAGATGTTTATCACCCTTACTCTTGAGGCTTTGTTAGTCCAACTACCTTCATTTTCAAACCAAGATTCAATATCATCAACATCATATCTATCTCCACTTTTTATAATATCTTTGAAAATGGTTTTAATTTCTTCTATTTCTTTCTGAGCAAGATTGCTTTTATCTTCAACAAGAGTTGTAATTTCATTTAACTTTATTATGACATTATTTGTAAGAGGCATGAATATTCTAAATTTTAAAGATATAACAATCTTATGAAATTTGTATGTTTTGATTCTTTAAAATATTATGGAGTGATTTAATTCGAAATATTTTCAGATAGTTTTTCAATTTGCCCTGTGAATAATAGGAATAGTTGTACAAAAAAATTCATATTTCAATCATAGATACAATATTTTTTCTATCTCCAAAGCAGGGTTTATTTTCAAGACAGTTTGGACATACTAACCATGTTGGATGGTAAGAACCTTCTACCGAACCTTTGTATTTTATTTTAAATTTTGGATTGTGCCTTTCTTCACAGAAATTAGTCATATCAAACCTCTTTTGTTTCTTGTTTTATTCTCATTATCATGTTTTTTGTCATTGCTAGTAAATCAACCATCACGGGATTCATATCTTGATTATTCATATTTTTTTTATTACTATAATGTAATTAACTATGTGTCATTTTAAAAAGTTACAGAATTACAAGATATTTTGAGATATTGTTTTTATAACAACAGAGCATCTTTGAGTTATGCAATACTTTCAAGCCCTAAAAACAGGCCAAAAACGTGTAGCAAGTGCTAGAGAATACTTAAACAAATTAACAGATGGGAAGGCTATGCCAGCACTTGCATTAAGAGACAATAAATCAAGCATTTGGGAGCCAGTTGGTGATGAAAATCTTTATGCATTTGTTGACGAGTCTGCAGGATTTGTTTTAACGGATAATAGCGGGTATATACTGGCATTAGTTGACAAAAATGGTATCTCCAAAACAATAGTGCAGGGAGTAACAAAAAAGCAAAAAGAACAATTAGAATTGTTGTTCAAAAAAGACAGCATTTCAGAGTATAAAGGTAAGGTTATACTTCCTGTTTAATTGAATTGATTATATTTTACTAATTTTAGTCAAAAATTGTTAGCGTAAAGCTTTTGTTATGATCGTATTTAGAATAACAAATGGTAAAATTTTCCCAAGAAATTGAAGTTAGTGGTCATCTTATTGACTCATCAATTCTCACAAAAATATTTGATAAAATTATGGATTTGCATGGTGAATTTCAAGTAGAAGAGATCAACATAGGAAAAAAGAAAAAGGATCCATCGTATGCTAGGTTATTAGTTACAGGAAAAAATCAAAAACATCTTGATGAAATTTTAGAAACAATTTATCGCGAAGGAGCAGTTTCAAAAACACAAAAAGAGGTCACATTAAAAAAATCACCAAAAGACATGGTCATGCCGGATGATTTTTACAGTACCACAAATAATCATACCCAAGTTTTTCATAATAAAAAATGGATTCAGGTTGAAAATATGATGATGGATAAATGCATAGTAGTAAAGAACAACAGAGCATTTTGTGTCCCTGTAAGAGACGTAAAAAAAGGCGACCAAATAATTGTTGGAGAAAGTGGAACTAAGATTACTCCACCTGAACGCCCAAGAGAAGGTGTAAATGTTTTTGAATTTATGGGAAGCTCCAGTTCAAGTGAAAGACCAACACAGCATATTGCAAAAAAAGTTGCAGAAGACATTTTTAAAACAAAAAAAGAAGGTGGTAAAATTATTCTCGTAGGAGGTCCTGCAATAGTACATACTGGTGCTGCTGACTCTGTAGCAGAATTGATCAAATTAGGATACATAGATGGGGTTTTGGCAGGAAATGCGTTGGCAGTGCATGATATTGAATATGCTACATTGGGCACATCACTTGGAATGAATGTTCATGATGCAACTTTAGCATATAGAGGCCATAGAAATCATATGGATACAATAAATGCTGTTTTTCGTGCCGGTTCAATTGCAAACATGGTCAAAACAAAAAAACTAACTAGCGGAATTATGTATCAATGTGTAAGAACTAATACTCCATTTGTGTTGGCAGGTTCAATCCGTGATGATGGTCCATTACCAGACGTAGTGACAGATGTTGCAGAAGCCCAAAGAGAATACAAAAAAATTCTCAAAGATGCAAAAATGGTAATTATGATATCTACAATGTTGCATTCTATTGCAACAGGAAATATGTTGCCAGCAAATGTCAAAGTAATTGTGATAGATATCAACCAGCCAACAGTTACCAAGCTGATGGATAGAGGAACTTGGCAAGCACTTGGCATAGTGACAGATGTCGGGGCATTTTTACCTATGATTGTACAACAAATTAGAAAGCAGAAAAAATAGACTTAGGGATTAATCCTTGGATGTTTGACATACATTCCATCTTTATCTATCATAACAGGATGGATTTGTTGGCTGTGATTAATGCCACGCATTTTAGTTATTTGGATGGTTCTTTCCATAGTATCTTCTTTTCTTAAATGACCTAGCTGAATAATTCCAGATGAAACATACCATTCAAGTGGGATTTGAGTTTTTTCAGAGTATTCAGATATAATCAGTGAAGTTACGCCATAATTTTCCAGTGCCTGAATCATGCCTTGCAATCCTTGCCTAATGTAAAACTCATCAGAATATTGTATTGCCAAAATCGTAATGGAATCAATTACCACTCGTTTTGCTTCAACTCTTTTGATGCTGCTTAATAGCAATTTTGTCAAATGCTCAAATGGGATTTGTTCTCCGCGATATAATGAATCATCTCGCGCAACCAAATTATCTTGAATTTTAAAGGGTCTTGCGTCAACCATCATGATTTTTTCTTTAGAAATCAATTCTTCAAAATCCCAACCAAATGATTTACAATCATTTTTTATCTCATCGATATTTTGGGATAATGTGATGTACACTCCTGGTTCATCAAAGTCCTTTGCACCTGAATACAGAAATTGCAAGCCAAGCGTAGTCTTGCCACTTCCAGGGGGGCCTGAAACTATGACAGATCTATCTTTTTTTAATCCACCTAAAATTATTGAATCCAATCCTGGAACTCCAGTTTTGACCTTAGAATAGGTAAAATCCATATCTGTAATTATTAAAGTGGAAATTTTCTATATAAAGAAGGAGACTAGTTTGATTCTGACAAATAACTTGGGTAACTTTTAGAGGTGTATATTCTTGGAATTTACCCAAAGCGACTCAAAAAGCAGATGCATCGAATATACCATGGATTTAGAGTTTGTCCACATTGCATATGGTTCTGTTGGTGAATTTGCATTTTTGGTAAAAAATAGCAGTTCAGAGTTATCTTTAAGAATAAAACACAAGTGATTCTCAATATCTTTTGCTAGTTTTTTGATGTTTTTTCTATCCAAGTCATCAAATATGTATTCAGTTTTTTCGGAGCATGTACTAAGTAATCTAAATTTCTGTTTTGAGTTTACAAATGATTCCAAAAAATCACCATGATATAATTTGATATAATCTTTTTCAGATCCAAGTATCAAAAATTCATCTTTGAAGTTATCTGTCATTTCCGTAATTTTAGATTGAATTTGATTTGCACCTTGTAGCATTTGAAACTTTTCTTCTACATCTTCATGTACAGAATCAAAAGTTGGTATGTTTTCCCATAATTCAGATATCTTTTTTTCCGTATTTTCAAGTGATTTTACTCGTTCTTTTTCAGAACGCACCAAAATCCAGATTGCCTTGTTTAACGGTAATGCAGTAAACTGAATAGGATGTTGAAATGTAGCTGAAACAATTCCCTTGTTTTGTAATGCAGAAAGTAAGTGATAAGTTTCAGTTCTAGGCAATTTGAGTGATTTACATACCTCGGGAGCTGTCTTTGCACCATATTTTCCAAGATAAATAAAGACCTTACTTTGATTAGATGTCAGTCCGTATTGTAAAAGTTCTTTTTGAACTTTTTCAATTGTTAATTTGTATTCATACATTTGAGTATCTGGAGTTGAATCAAATATTGAAGTTTGAGTTCTTTCAGTGGTCATGTTTTTTCAGGATCCTCATTAAGAAATAACTAGTCTATATGGTGATATAGCTAAAGAGTGTTGATCGGATTGATCGCATTTCTTACTTTCTTTAAATATGAAATATTGAAATGATGTTAAAAAATTAGGCATAATTACTCACTATATGCCTATTTTTAGTATGCTTTCAAGAGAAATCGCATCACCAGAATAGATCGATTTGAATGAAAAATTCTTTCTAATATCCCCTGATTTTAGAAATGATATGTGTAAAGGGCCGCTTGCGCCATGAAAAGCAATACAGGCCATGTCTTCTTTAAGGCCCTTTTCAATAACATTATTCAAAGCAGATAATGTTCTTTGTACAGAATCAAGTTTTGATTTTAATTCATCTATTGCTTTAAAATACAATTCAAGTTCTCCTTTTAGCCCAATTCCATTATACACCATTATTTGGTCCAGATTATACCAGTGCTGATTATCTTTTTTTGATTGTTTTTTTGGTTTTTCAATATTTGGTTTATTTTTTTTATTTTTAGAATCACCCTCTTTTTCTTCAGAATTCTTTTTTTCAACTGGTGTGTTTTCCAGTTTTGATTTTAATTCTAAAAATTCAGGATCATCTTTTGAGGACTCTTCGTTTATTCTAATTTTTTCTCCTAGAACTTGAGAATACTCATTTATGGATTGTTCTATCTCTTCTATCTCTTTTTCAAGACTTGATTTTAATGAGCTGATTGTATTATATCTCTGAATTAGTTTAGACAATATTTTCAGCTTGCTCCGGTAATTTAGTCATATTTGGCAAATTATCTTTTAGCTGAGAAAGTGTATTTAGTTGCTTTGTTGCAGTTCTCAAGAAAGTTATTTTTTCTGTAAGGTATGTCTTTTGTGTTTGAATAAGTTCAATTAATTGAGGAGTAACATATTCTATAATTTGTGTGATTAGTTCTGGGGAATAATCTGCAAATTGTTTTGTTTCAGTTTTACCGTTTGATAGTTTGATTACCAAATCCAAGTTAGGAAGTAAAGTAACTATACTATCTGACGGTAGATTAAATATTCCAGGATGAATGTTGACTGAGAAACTCAGAAATTCCGTAATTACGGCTAGAGCATTATGAAGATCATCTATAATGTTTGTTTTTTGATCCTCAAGCTCATAGATTTGCATCGATTCTTCAATTAGGGTATTTAGTTGTGCTAAAGTATTGGTTATGCTTTCAGGATCCTTTGCCATTATAGGTTCAGGAGATGTGGCAGATACATTAGTGTCTTTAGACTCACTAGATTGCAATGAATAATTACTTGTTGAAAATTACATTAAAACTTGTATGTACCTTGATGTTACATTATTTTGATCGCCAGTTGTAAATTCACGCCTAAATTAATGTGCATAAATGTAATAATCAAAAATAATGAAAGAATTAGTTGAGCCTAATTTTTATAATTACATCATTTGATTATATATAATATGAGAAAAATAAGTATTAAAAATTATTTTGTTTTACCGTTGTTACTCACATGTACTTCATGTATGAATATGTCATCTACCCCACCATCGCAATGAACTTTATCCATAATTTTCAAAACAGTGGCGCCATTCTTTTCATAATGACCATTTGTAGTAGTTGAAGAATCAATAGAACCGATCTTTTCAGATAAACTAGCATCAGCGTAAACAATGCCGTTGGTTGATTTATCTAACTTGAACTTGTCTTGTCCATAATTTGTTTTGATTAGAACAATATCAAATTCAACTACAGTTCCAACTACACCACAAACAGGATTTGGATTTGGATCTGTTTTACATAAAGGGGTACCACAAAAATCTACACTAGTTTCATACGATACAACTTCAGGTTTTGCAGCATGAACCATGAAGACAGATGTGCCCATCATCATAGATATTGCTATAATTGCAAATATCCCCAACCGTAGTTTTGTCATGTTATTGTATATCAAATCAAGATAAATAACTGCTTGTCTTAAATCAATATTACAGAAAATTAGTCAAAGATCGCAAGTATTTTTAATGTATTAAAAGGAATTAGGAGAATAAAACATCTAAGGTACTATTTCCACACCTGCTTCAGATAATGCTGATGCCAGTTCACTTTGTCCAGTTCCTGTAAAACTTGGGTATATCGTGGTAGTTTGAAACACATACAGTTTATCACTAGTAACTGATGGAGTATCTGCAGTAAATTGATATGTTTTACTAGTACCTCCCAAAAATGTGGATGCCGTAGTTTCAACCTTTATGATGCGACTACCATCAGGATTTGTAAATATTGATGCCACTCCCCATCCACCAGATCCTGCAGTATAATCTTGGACATCTGTAAAATCTGAAGGTACTAAGATAAGTACTTTAATTTTAGATGGAAAATCAGCTCCTGCATTTTGAACTGTCATGTTAAATAATTTATCATTTGTATTTCCTGGGATATTATTTAGATTGTATGTCCAGCTAGTAGTTGGAGATGCAGCATTAGTGGAATAAAATGCATTTATCAGCGGATAATTAGCAGCAGAGTCGGATGATATGACATATTGAACAGTTAGTTTACCTTCACTTGTCAACGCTTGCATTGTTACAATACTTTCATACAAAGTATTAGAACTAAAATCAGTTTCAAATCTAAATTGACCGACACTTTTTGCAGGTATGATAACTGGTGTAGACCCACCTTCCCATACGGCCATATTTGCTCCAGCTCCCAATGCTCTTTTAGACCAGAGTCCAATACCAGAACCAGGTTCTACTCCAACAACTGTATTGAGTATGTTAGGATTTGTAAATAAAACACCAGCTGCATAAACTTCTACATCTCTATCTAAAGGATTAATGATTCCTATTCCCCATTTTGCATATTCTAATGAATTTGTAAGAGAATGAATAGGATTTGGAATGCCACTAATTAAAATTCCAACACGACTTGCAGCCTGAGACCATTGAGATTGAGTTGCTGCCGCAGCCTCTGCTGACAATTGGTTAGTAAAATTAGAAAGAACGAATTTGCCTGTGGGGGCACCAGTATACGATGCATTCATTGATATTCCACCAGAAGTTACCGGCGCAGTATAGGTCCAAGTAAAAGCAGCAGTACTGCCTTGTGGTAATGCATCGATATTTGCAGGATTTGGACCATCTACCAAAGTCAAGGTAACATTAGACAACATTGTTGGGGTAAGATTTGCTATGTTGTTTGGAGTAGTACTATTATTTGTGATTAGCGAGATGATTTTAAAATCAGTATTTGGAGCTACTGTACCTGGAGTAATAAGTTGAATTCTAGTCGAAGTATTTGGGGACACTTGAAATGTTGAAATATTTCCCCTCTCTGTAACTACCTTAAGATTATAACTTGCAGTAGATTCTGCAGTAATTGCTGTGGATTGGCCAATGTTGTATTGTTGTTGCCCGGGGTTTAGCTGAATGTTAAGGTCAGCTTTTTGATCAGATGTAACACCATCTTGATTTGTCACCCATAAACGGGTAAGTTTTACTGGTAAAGAACCAGTATTTGTTACCGTCATGTTGAACTTGTTATTAACAATTCCAACTTGAGAAATCGTGATAGATTCTCGTCCACGATCAATATTTTGAGATTCTGAAACTATAACGGATTGTGAAAAATTATCAATTGAATTCATACTATATGTGATATATGTCACAACAGTGGTAGTGGCAATTATAAAAAACACAGCACCTACAACTGTACTTAATCCACGTCTATATCTCATGGCGATACAACCTGCGTTTCAAACTGATTATTTCTTTCAGTAGAGATTAATATTTTGTAAGGTGTGTTTGTAACCCAGCCAAATGTCTCAGTTAATGATAAAGTGCCATTTGGAAAAATTCCACCATTGGTATGAGTAAAAGAATAAGTTTGACTCGAAGTAACATTTGTAATTATTACACTAGTCACATTAAGACCAATAGTTCCAATATTATTTAATGTCATATTTACTACGGGACCGTTTTGATTAAACCAGACATGCTCTATCAGTATTTTTTCGTTTATCTTGTTGTAATTAGTTGAAACTGTAGAATCTAAATCCTGTTGGTGTTTTACAAGATTGGTGTTTGCCCAAGTAACTACAATCACACCCATGACCGCAACTGCCGAAAGCAGTATGGCACTAGTTACAATAGTGCTTAATCCTCTTCTAGTCTTTTTATCAAAAAACATTTTCTTCCTTAATCTGCATAATCGAACTATAACTCCTATGAATCTATTGATACCTATGCATTAGGTTGCATAATATCTGGAGTGTCTGATTCATCTATTGATTCAGTTATCTCTTCAGGAGCAGATGATTCTTCGATCTCATTTGTTTCAGAGATGTTACCTGCGCCCATTCCGCCGATTTGGTGAGGTGGACAAGATACATTGAGGCTTTTTGAAAGCAAAAAAAACGTTGGAAATAATTCCTGATAAATCACAGAGAGTATTTTTGGAACCTCGTTTTCGTCTTTAGCAAGTATCTCATCACGTTCTTTTGAATCTCCAGTCATTTTTGTAATGCCATCGATATTTAGGCGGACATTTTTTGGGTTTGATAAAATTGTAAATCCATACTTAAAAGTAGAATGGGTTTCAGCATTTTCAATCTCATCAATGGATGCTTCTACATCATATTTGTGAAATACTGTATTTTTTGGGTCGTTTTTACTCATAGATATGGAATTTAATTCAACTTGAATGTTCAATGCGATCAAACTAGTCTCAAAATTCATTAAACAATGTGTGTGTAATATTGACACACACATAACAGCATTAAGTATATCATTATGTAAATTATATACGCTTGGAGCAGAAAAACAGAGTCATATCATCAGTGAATCATTCAAAAATAAGTTCAGATAAAGTAAATCTCTCAGTATCAATATCTAAGATAAAAAAAGACACCCATAAACTATCAAAAATGTATGATTTTAAAAAATACATGGATTCATCAGACATGGTATTTCCTCCAGATATGCAGGAGATGATACCAAAAGACACTCCACCGTATTTAGATAATGGTGAGCATTACGTGGAAAGAATTGGACGAGCTTTAAAATTTTTTAAACAGTGTGCGCTAATTGGTCCCAGTGGTACTGGAAAAACTCACATAGTATATCTTGTTGCAGAATTAGCTGGGCTTCCAATGTGGGAAATCAACTGTGGGTTAGCTACATCCGTGTTTGATCTTTTTGGAAGATATGTTGGGTTGGGAAAAGAAAACTGGATTGATGGATTGATTACCGGATGGTGTAGAAGAGGAGGTATACTATACTTGGATGAGGCAAACATGATGAAACAAGATGTTGCAACCAAATTAAACCCGTTATTAGACCAAAGAGGACACATGGTACTTACTGAAAAAGACAGCGAGATTATCCATAGACACAAACATGCATACATGATAATTAGCATGAACCCAGTATCATCAGAATTTGCAGGTACAAAACCAATCAACGCAGCTATGAGGAGAAGAATGAGTGTTTGGTTGAACTTTGATTATATGAGTATTGGAGATAACATAGATGAAAAAGAATTCACAATGGTATCTGAAAGAGGGGGGGTTTCTCTGAAAGATGCTGAAACAATTGTAAAAATAGGTGCCAAACTAAGACAAGAATACAAGATGGGCGATATACCATATGGACCATCAGTAGGAGATTTGGTTAATTGGGCAAAGATTTGTTCAGATGGAGTAGACATACTAACGGGTGCAAATGAAACAATAATTCCAATGACTAGTGATGATCCGGAAGTACAAGATGAGGTAAGGCAAATAATTAAAAAAATAATTGAAAACCAGGTCAATAATCGCAAACATCAAGGTTGAGTAAATGAAAGATAGTATTGAGGATGTTGCGCATCAGATCTTTTTTGAGATTTGTGAAAAAAAACCCACAGATATAGACGTATTTTTTTTAAGGGATATCCATTTTCCAAAAATCGAATATACTCCAAGAATGACAGTTTATGTTCCATTACCAAGAGAAATAAATGGAAATTATATTTATGAAGGAACCATATTTCCAAATTATGAATTAGGGCAAGAAACAATTTGGAATTTATTTTTTGCTACAATATGTCATGCTGCAGGACATGCAAAAGTAACAGATTTTAGCACATACAAAGACTGGCTGAAAAATAAAAATAAGAAAAAAGCATACAAAGTATTAGAATTCATTGAAGATATCAAGGTTAATGATTTTTTAGAAAAATCATTTCCAGAATATTTTAAAGAGATTCATAAAATTGATGAAATATTTGAAATAGCCAATGAAAGAAAAAATGTAAAAAGCAGGGAACATGCAAAAAAAGTATTCTATGAAAAATTCAATCAAAATAATTCAAAGTATAGTAAGATTAAACAAAACATCATAAAATCTAGTGTAGAAAATATAGACGAAATAATCAGAATTGCCGATAAATTATACAGTGTGGAATCTCCAATAATAAATGAGAAAAGCCCGTATAAGGATAGTTATTTTGGTCTAAAAACAATAAAGGATTGGAAACAAAACATCATAATAAATCCAGAGGGAATAGTTAGAAACAACGTTGAAAATTTTATAGAGATTTGGTTTGAAGAAATAAAGCATAGAGCCAAAATACGCAAAAAATACGCAGGTATTACCGATGATTTGAATTTTGATAAAATAGAATTTGCTCCTGAAAATTTGGGAGAATATTTGAGATTGAAAAACGCTACACAAATGTTTTTGAAAAAAATGAGCAGAGAAATTAAAATGGTTCCTAACATAATGGATGAAGGAATGCCTCAAGATATGGGATTATTAGAAATGCAAGCTGCTATTCAAGCAGTTGCAGCTCAAAATAATAGTATTCAAATTTTTGAGCAAGATGACGTTAGAAGAGCAGAAGAGGCATGGGCTATAATATTGGACACCAGTAGTAGTATGAAATTAAAATTTGATGAGATGAAAAAATTTGCAGTGGTATTAGGTGAAGCTGCAAATGAAGTTAATGCAAAAAATGGCAAGTGGGGATTTTTTACATTTAACAATAATTTTGGAATAGTTAAAGATCATAATGAAAAATACAATCAAGTAGTAAAATCACGAGTTGGAGGTATAGAAATTTCAGGATTGTCATTTATTGGTGACGCAGTAAAACTCTGCACACGTGTATTGGCAAAAGAAATCATTGAAAAAAAATACATTTTTCTAGTTACAGATGGCCAACAAGTAGGCACGCTTGGAAATAACAAAGATATGGAAAATGCGGTAATGGAGGCAAGAAAACACGGAATTACAATAATAGGAATTGGATTTCCTCAAAAAAACACAAAAATATTTAATCAATGTCTGCCTTATGAAAATTTACGTAAAACTACAGCCAAATTCATTTCTGTGTATTCAAGATTAGCGGGAGATGAGTTATGAGATCAATGAAATTTCTCATTTATAAAAAATCAAATCTGTATCATAATTAGAACATAGATTAACAAAAAAAATAATCCATAGAAATAAAAAGAATGAATTGCATCAGAGTATGATTTTCACATAATAACAGAATATTGATATGTTTTAGCCCATTTCATGCTTAAATCTTGGATAAAGCCAAATATTTCTTATCTGTAATTCAATAAAATTACATACTATCCTACATAACCCATTAGCCTTAGTAATTAATAACAAAATGAAACCCAAACTAAGCAAAAGTCGTGCGTTGAGTACAGTACTTACAACAGTCATCATATTGGTGGCATCAGTTGTACTTGGTTCAGGAGTTGTCCTGTATGGTGCAAGTCTTTTCCAAGGCGGTACACAAACAGAATCAATTTCAGTATCAGGAGTAAAAGTATGGGTACATAATACAGACGCAAACGGTATTGCAATTGGTGCAGCTAAAATAAGAAACACCGGAGATAAAGTTTTATCAGTAGATAAAATTCAAATCCGAGGAACAGACATACCATTTACACAATGGTTTCCAGATACCACAATTAGTTCAGACACATTCCAACAGGCATTAAATCATACAGGTTGGGTAGCAAATTCAGGAAGTATGAATGTAGAAACAACTACACCAGCTTGTACAGATACATCTGATCTACTACAAGTGGATGTTGCAGGTCCTGCCGATACTACTATTGAAAAAGTATGTGCAGATGCAGCTACAGGTCCGGTTGGGTTAAGTCCAGGTCAAACAGCCATTATCTATTTTAAAATAAATAATGGCACTTTGACATCATTGGATTCTGGTGCAAATACTAGTGTAAACATATTTGCAGGTAAAACAGGTGCACCACAAAGCGTAACCGTACAAGGAAAATCCTAGGATAGGGGGAATTTTTTACTTATCCAAAAAATATTTTTGAGGTAAAAAAATGGGAAACAAAAAAGAAGAACAAGGATTAGAAACATTTCTAAAAAGTGATTTTCTAAGTGAACTTCAAAATCAAACTAAAAAGGGAGCCATAGTAATAGAAAAATACCCATTAATAGCCCCATTTAGTTACGCAAACATTTTACAAGACCAAGAAAATGGCAGTATTTCATATCACGTAGATGAAACTAAGCTCAATCAACCTGAACAAATCATCTACAATCAATTATACCGATTAATAGAAGAAAATTTAGATTCGCCAGAAAATATTGAAAAAGAGTTTGGGTTTATGTCATTTGTAAATAAAACTATCAAAGAAAATGAAAAGTTATTTCAGGACTATCCTCTTGCAAGTATGGAGAAAGTAAAATTCTACCTAGAGAGAGATATCGCAGGCTTTGGTTTAATTGATTCACTAATGCATGATCCAAACATCGAGGATGTGAGCTGTAGCGGGATAGATGCCCCAATTTATGTATGGCATCGAAAATATGACAGTATTCCATGTAACATAAAATTTGCAGACGAGAAACTAAACTCATTTGTATCAAGAATCGTATTCAGAGCTGGAAAACACATCAGTTCCGCATATCCAATTTCAGATTTAGCGTTAGAAGGAAATCATAGAATATCAGTTTTATATCAAAAAGAAGTAACCCCAAAAGGAACAAGTTTTACAATTAGAAAATTTAAACAAGATCCATATTCAGTGATTGATCTAATATCATTTGGAACCATTAGTGTTGATGTTGCTGCATATTTGTGGATGTTAATGGAGGCAAAAATGTCAATTATGGTAATTGGGTCTACAGGAAGTGGAAAGACCACAATACTTAACGCGATTACAGGATTAGTCAATCCAGATTATAAAATATTTTCAGTAGAAGATGTTGCAGAAATCAATATCAAACATGAAAACTGGTTTAGTTTAGTTTCTAGAACAGGATTTGGTCCAAGTGGCGAAGGTGAAATTGGATTATATGATCTTATAAAATCAGGTGTAAGGCACAGACCAGATTATATCGTAGTGGGCGAAATTAGAGGTTCGGAAGCTTATGTAATGTTTCAAGCTATGGCAACGGGTCACGGAGGTCTATGTACAATGCATGCAGATAGTTTAGAATCAGCAGGTAAAAGACTGCAACAAAAACCAATGGACATACCTCCATCTTATCTATCATTAATGAATTGTGCTATAGTGATCAGAAGAGTAAAAGGACATGATGGAAAAAGTACAAGAAAGGCAATATCAGTACAAGAAATAAACACTGCAGATTCATACCATACAGCATTCAAATGGGATCCAAAAATTGACTACTTTAATCCACAATTAGAAGACAGTGTCATGCTACATAGAATTGCAGAACAAACAGGAAGAGACATGGAACAAATATTTGATGAATATGAAAAAAGAAAGGTTGTTTTGAAATGGTTGTTACAACGTGGAATTAGAAGCTATGCCAAAGTAGCAGAAAACATTGGAAAATATTATAGAGACACTGAAACATTAATGAAAAAAATAGAATATGGTGGGTAGATGTCTTTTTTAAAAAACTTTGAACAAAAAGACAAGCAAAAGAAATTAAATAAAAAAATAGATATCGAACTTCCTTTTTTTATTACTATAGTCACATTACTTGCAACAAGCGGTTTTGGGCCATATACAATTTTTATTAAAATCAAGGAGATGGAACTATTACCAAATGTCAGAAAAGAAGCCTTGAAAATTTTAAAAAAAATTGACATTTTAGGAATGGATCCATTAACTGTAATGAAAGAAGTGAAAGATAAAGGACCATCAAATTTTGGAGAATTTCTCAGTGGTTATGTGTCTGCAATTCAGAGTGGTGGTGATGTAGTAAATTATCTTAAAACTAAAATGTCAAGTGCGTTTGACATATATGAAAATGCTCAAAAAGGTCTTGTAGAGCAAGTCAAAGCATTAGTAGATACTTACATGACAATGCAAATTGTTGTTTTGGCAGTATACATCATAATTACAGCAACAACAACAGGCGGAATAGGCACGCCACCATTAGCTACTGATGTTGATCCAATTTACGTGGTAATAATCATGCCTCCGCTAGTTTCAGGATTGTTTTTATTTCTTGCAAAATCAATAAACAAATCAAAAATAGAGGAAATGGATTTAAAGAAAATCATAATCTTTGGGCTTCCCGGAATCATCGTATCAATAGTTATAATTTTTTTAAAAATAATGCCAGACTATAACTTGTATGTGTTAGGTGGTGCATTAATAATATCCACATTATGGCCTGCAATAAAATTTCAAAGCAGATATCAATTTTCACTTGATGCAGAATCTGCATCATCGATAATTCTCAGAGATGTGGCGGAAGCAAGAAAAGCTGGGTTAGGTCCAGAGAAATGTGTAATACGGGCAACAAAAAGAAAAGATTTTGGGTTATTTAACAAAGTGGCAAACGGAATTTCAAATAAGCTTGAATGGGGCATGACATTAGAAGACATCTACAAATTTGTTAAAAAAGAAACAAATGATTTTCAAATTTTAATTAATTTCAGAATATTATTTGAAATAATTGCGTCCGGAGGAGGTAATGTGAAAACATTGGACACATTAGCAGGCATTTCAGAAAAAATTCGAAATATTGAAAAATCAAAAAGAGATATGCTAAAACCATATGTGTTGGTGGGGTTTATGCTTGTTGGGATTACTAGTTTTACAACACTTTTGGTTATTGATTCACTTACTAATATTGGAACAGAAATGGAAATGGATGATGAAAAGAAAAATACATTACAGATGGAAGCAAATTCACGTTTTGAATTATTAGGCATAGCAATTTTAGCCCAATCATGGTTATCGGGGTTATTTTTAGGCAAAATTACTACAGGATCTTATTCTGCAGGATTCAGACACTCGGCAATTCTAATAGCCATTTCGATAGGCGCCATAGTGGTTATTCAATCTAAAATATTTAGCGTGGGTTCAATATTTGGATAGTATGTAACGTGATGTTTCACACTGTTTGATATAACAAAAATAATAGAATTTTTTATAGATTGAAAGGCATTTTTTTGGTAATATTGATACTAGCTAGTGTACTTATTATACCTGCTCAAGCCCAAAAAACAGCTGAGTTTGGATATCAGTTACATCCTGAAAAATTATTAGAAAATACCATAGGGACATTACAGATTTTTGTCATTTCAAATGAAATGATGGTTCCAAGATCAATAGACAATCTGAAAGTAGTGAGCTCAGATAACTCAGTCATACAAATACTCAACGTTGAAGAAAATAACAATGGATATACAAAAAATATACAAATTAAAGCAATGAAACCAGGAATCGCAAATATTGCATTAGCAGCACCAGGATTTGCATCAAAAGAAATAACTTTGCAAGTTTTTAACAATAATAATTATCCTACTCAAATTTTGATGAAAGTAACGCCAGATGATTTTCCAATAGACGGTCCTAGATTTGGATATATTACAATAGAATTAGCAACTACCGGAGGATTGCCAACTGTTGCACCAGAAGACATTACCATAAAATTAGAAACTCCTAATACAGATACAATTACTTTAAAAAATCAAGAAGTATTAATTAAAAAAGGAGAATATTTTGTAATAACAGAGTTTGATTTAGTAAATTCGGGCGATGCGATTATTTTTGCAAGTACTGATAATATGAAAAAAATAAGTGAGACAGTACATATACGAAAAGCTACAGAACCATTACAACTTCAATTATTTGTTATTCCAGATAAATACAGTAGCTATAGTGGCGGTAAAGGATATGCTGTAATTGAATTATTAGATGGTGAGGGAAAACCAGTTAAAGCTGAAGAAGACATCAAAATGAAATTAGGAGTAGAAAATCCAGATGTATCAATAAACACAAGTCATGATTTTGAAGAAGTTCAATTTAGTAAAAAGGAATTGGTGATTAAAAAAGGAGAATATTCAACATATACTACATTCACTCCAAGACCAAATCTAGGGGATTTCACTACGGAGAAGGAACAAACATTTAACATGTTTATTTCAACAGACAACTATCTTACAAGTGGGGATTCATTTACAGTATCTCATGATCAAATTGGCGCGTTGGAGGGTGAGGGCCCGTCATTTACTACTGCGCTTCCGTTTTTAACTACAGGTAAAAAAGAGATCATAGCTGTAACTTATTTCCAGGCAAACATAGAAGTTTCGAGAAGTTCAGGAACTAGCACTTTAGGCACATCAGATAGAACAATTACCACAGTTACAGTACCAGTTACCGCTAAACAAGATTATGAAATAAATTTTGCATCTTCAAAATCAGATACAGTGAATCCAATTAACCCCATTATGAAAAAGGGTGAAAACGTGGTATTAGTTTTTGGAAATACCGGAACAATTGCACCAGATGAGTCCATATTGTTTTACATTACAGATAATGAAGGAGTTAAAAAAATATCAGGAGAACCAACTGGGCCAATAAAAGATGACATATCTTTAACAGTTGAATCATTAGTACCAATGATTTTAGCTGGAAGAGAGTTTCCAGCTATTGCTTATTTAACAGAATCAGAAACAGATACAGAAACTATAGGTACAGAAAGTGAAGACAATGAAGATGGGAGAGTAGGGGTAACATTGTTCACCGAAAACACAGTTCTAACTTTAGCGGCAAATGATTATGCAAGTGTAGATCATGAAATTATCAAAAAAAATCAACCATACGCATTATTGAACATATTGACAGATGATGTAGGCAGTACAACATTAGATTTTCAAGCAGGTCAATTCAAAGGAAGTATGCCAATGACTAGTCACACTACAGATCCTGCAAAAATTCATCTATCATTTGCAAAAAACATATTGGCTAATACTGAAAGTTTAGTTACAATTCAATTATTGAATTCTTTAGATAGTCCAGTGTATGCAAAAAATGACGTATCGATAAAAATTGTTTCAAATAATGAATCTGTTTTAAAAATTCCAGAAGAAATTACAATTAAAAAAGGAGAGTACTTTAACACGTTTAAACTACAATCACAAAATGAGGGGCAGATAGAACTTGCATTATTATCTGAAGATTTACCTTTGGCAAAATACAATATCAACATAGTGGATATTAGTCCAGTTATATCATTAGATTTACTTGGAGGAATGAATTGGAATGAAAGAATAGAAGCAAAATTAACCGTGGCAATTCCTGAAATAGAAACATCGTTGGGAGGATTTAATGTAGAATGGACAGCAGAGGGAGGAGAAGTGTTACAGACAGAGACTATAACAAACAGCGAAGGAGTTGCAAAGATGAATATTCTTGCTAATGATAAAGACACAGTAACAATATCAGCAACAGTCTCAGGAAATGGGCTTAGCTCATCAACAATATCAAAATCAGCAGAAATACTAAACATTCCAATAGATGAGATACAAGAAGAACCAAAACAAGAATTATTGGGAGATTTCTCAAATATCATATATGTTATGATTCCAGTAGGAGTGGGAATTGCATTATTTATTTTGAAACGAACAGGAAAATTAGATGGAATAATTGAAAAAATTGGCATTGGAGAAAAATTTGAAGATATTAAAGAAAAAATATCAAATATAAGAGATAGGTAACTAGAATTAATTTTAAATATACATGAGATGGAAAGTTGTCAAAAAACTTACAAGATAATAAAATGTACAAAATAAGGAGAGGGTTATGGAGTTATTAAACTACGATATAATTGGAATAACATTAGCTTTAACCATGTTAATTGCAGGATCAATTATAGATATTTGGAAAAGAGAAATTCATGATTATTATTGGATGGGATTTGGAGTTGTTGGATTTTTATTAATTTTTATAAATACAAACGTATTTCCATATTTAATTAATATCGGTATTGCGTTAATTATAGCGCCATTTGTAATTTTTATTTGGAGAATAGGGTTATTTGGTGGGGCAGATGCATTTGCATTGATTGCATTAGCAGTTATTGCACCAATGGCTACAATTTCTGAAAATCCGGTAACCCCATTTACAACGTTATCAAATGCAGCTGTATTGTTTATCATACCTTTTATCATCAATATCACTAGAAATTCAATATCCATCATAAGGCATGAAAATATTTTTGAAGGATTTGAAGAAAAAAAACTCAAAAAGATTTGTGCCATGTTGATAGGGTATCGAGCAAAAAATCCAAAATTTTGTTTCTCTATAGAAAAAACTGAAAAAGGTAAGAAAAAACTGAATTTAACAATGCATCATGCAGAAAATGAAGAATATTGCACTACACCTAATACTTGGATTACTCCAGGAATCCCATACCTGCTATTAATTACTGGAGGTTTTATCATGCAAATATTATTTGGAGATCTCATATTGAGTTATTTTATCAATTAAGTCATGAAAATACATGCCTAAATCACGATCTGTAACATATAATGACATACATTCTCTTAAGTTTCAATCAGTGTAATAATTTCTTATGACAGTTGAATCAATAGAAGATAGCATGTTTGATTCAGATAATCCGATTAATGATCTAACCACATTACTTGTCAAATATGATTTAACACCAAATCAGGCTAAAGTTTACTTGTATCTTAGTAAAATAGGCCTTAAAACTGCGTCTGAAATTTCAAAAGCGATAAAAATTCCAAGAACGGAGACATATCACCTACTAAGCATATTGCAACAAAAAGGAATAATATTTTCAGTATTTGGCAAACCAACAAAATTTAATGCTGTAGGAATAGAAGAATCGATTTCAATTTTGGTAAACAATGAAAAAAATAAAATTGTAGAATTAGAAACAGAAAAAGACAGGATAATAAAAATTTGGAAAACTGTTCCAAAATATGCTGAAAATAAAGAAAATAAAGATGATACTAGATTTCAAACACTACAAGGAAGAAATTCAATTCTGGCAAAGATAGAACAAATGGTAAAAGAATCATCAGAGAACATATTAGTTCTAGGAACTGAATTAGATTTTAAGAAATTTTACCATACAAATTTCATAGATTTACTTATGAAAACAAAATCTGATTTAAAAATACTCACAGATTTTTCTAAAAAACATATGCATATTTTTGAAGATATTCCAGTTAAAAAAATTAAAAAACTAGATGATAAAAGTAGAGAAGATTTTTGTTTTATAATAAAAGACAATAACGAAGTGATTTTCTTTGTCAGTAAGCCTAATGTTAAAGACATAATGGCAATATGGACAGATTCAAAATCATTTGTAATGACATTAAGATCATTATTTAGTTTATTATGGAAATCTTCTCATGGTGTTGATGAATCAGACATGGAAGCAATATTAGGTTCAAACATCACATACGAACACAGATTACGAGAAATAGAACAAGAAAAAAATATTTTAAACTATTTACAAAATAATTTTAAATTATCACAAAAAAAAGTAAAAACAAAAGGTAGATAGATGAACTATGAAAAATAATAAACCAGAATCAAACCAATTAAATATTCTGATAATTGATGACAATGAACAAATTACAAAAATGCTAACAACATTTTTAGAGTTGAAAAATCATAATTGCACAATTACAAATGATGGCAGACGTGGATTATCATTAATTGAAGAGGAAAAATTCGATGTTGTTTTATTGGATTTGGCTATGCCTGAATTTGACGGTTATGCAGTAATCAATGCACTTGAGAGTAAAGATTTACTAAAAAGCAGCAAAATAATTGTATTTACTGCATCAACTATTAGTCAGCAAGAATTAGATAAACTTGTAAGTAGAGGAGTGAACTCTTACATACTAAAACCTATAGATATCGACATATTGTTAGCAAAAATTATTGAAGCTGCAACATCGTAGTCATCTGATAAATTCAAAATGATTCCAATTAAAAATATTCTATTTTTAGTTTCAGGAGTATCAAGCTTCATTATATTTTACATGGGTTTGATAAATTATCTTACTGCACCTGATGCATCAACAGGAATAATTTTGTTAATTTTTGGAACTGCAGTAGCAGCAGGAACTCTTTTGAGTACAGTATACATTTCAAAAAGTATTACAAATCCAATTGAAAAACTTGCAAAAAACATGTCTGAATTTTCTAAAACAAATAAAATTTCAAATAAAAAAGGAATAAACACAAACATAAAAGAAATTCATGAATTAAAGGAGAATTTTGAAAGCATGGGTCAAAAAGTTGAAAAAACAATTCAGGTTCAAAATGAATATGTAGAAAAATTAAAGATGATTGATAGAAAAAAGGTAGAATTTTCATCAATGGTTTCTCATGAACTAAAAACTCCATTGGTTCCAATCATAGGATATGTGCAGATGCTTCAAAAACAAGAATTGATGGGAGAGTTAAACAAACAGCAATTAGATGCCGTAAATGAAATTTATTTATCAGCTTTAAAACTACAAAGACTTGTAGGAGATATTCTTACAACACAAAAGTTAGAACTAGGGAGATTAGAATTTAATCATGAAAATATATACATCATAGAATTATTAAATTCCATTATAAAAGATTTTAAAACAATTGTTAATGAAAAAAAAATTTACATGTCAATTGAAGATTCTGATGATGGGATTATTTTTAGTGATAAAGATAGGATCAATCAAGTTTTTTCAAATTTAATTAAAAACGCCATAGATTTTGTTGGCAAAGATGGAAAAATTACAATTGGAGCAAAAAATAACAAAGAATCAGTAATATTTTTTGTAAAAGATAATGGCACTGGCATTTCAGAGAACAATCAAAAAGAAATTTTCAAAAAATTTTATCAAGTAGATACATCCATGAGTAGAAAAAGAGATGGAAGTGGCTTAGGATTGGCAATTTGTAAAGGAATCACAGAGGGGCTTGGGGGTAAAATATGGGTAGACAGTAAAGAAAACATAGGAACAACTTTTTACTTTAAGATTCCAAAACAACCTCTCAAAGCAACTAATAAGGAAAACCAAAATCAACAATAAATAAAAAATTACACTCAAGACAATTGCTGTATCTCGTTTAATACTAACGGGTTCTCAATTGAAGATAAATCGCCTAAAGGAATCCCAAGCAATTTTGCTTTCAACAGCCTGCGCATTATTTTTCCAGTTCGAGTCTTTGGTAGATCAGATATCACATATACAAATTTTGGTCGAGCTATTTTACCTATTTTCTTGGCAATATAGTTAGATATTTCCAATTCTAATCCAATTTTAGAAATATTATCAGATACAATAAACACTACAATTGCCTCACCAGTAATTTCATCAGGAATGGCAACGGATGCAGCATCGGAAATTTTATTGTGTAAAAGTACAACTTGTTCAATTTCAGCAGTACTCAATCTATGACCTGAGACATTAATCACGTCATCCGTTCTGCCTTGCATGTACCACAAACCATCCATATCAACAAAAACATAATCACCGTGAAACCAAACGTTTTCAAAACGCGACCAATAAGTTTGAAGATATCGATCATCATCATTCAGTAAACCTCGGGTCATTGCAGGCCAAGGAGATTTTATTACAAGATAACCATTTTTTTGACGAACCGACTTACCATCATCATCAAATACATCAAGGTTCATTCCAGGACAAGGGATACCTACAGTAGAGGGTTTTAATTTCATTCCAGGAAAAACAGATAGCATCGCACCGCCAATCTCAGTACCACCAGACAGATTCATAATTGGAATTTTTCGATTACCAACTTTTTCAAATAACCACCACCACGAATCTTCATCTAGTGGTTCTCCAGTCGTAGGAATGTTTTTGATTTTACTAAACGAATGAAATTTTAACGGTTCTATATTATTTTTTTTAAACAATCTTACAGCTGTTGGAGATATACCAAATATCGTAGCATTGTGTTGATATAACATATCCCAAATTCTTTCAAAATTTGGATAATTTAATGATCCATCATAAAGAATTCCGCTAGATCCTCTTATCAATAGGCCATAAACATTCCAAACAAGTCCAGTAATCCAACCAATATCTGCGGGCCACAAAATAACATCATTTTCATTCATATCAATTAAAAATGCAGCTTGATAACCTGCAAATACTGAAAATCCCCCATGCGTATGAACTACACCTTTTGGCTTTCCTGTAGTTCCAGAAGTATACAAAATAAACAATGGATCCTCAGAATTAACAATTTCAGTAGGGCAAAACAAATTTTGTGAATCAATTAGTGAATAATAAGAAAGAAATTTTTTTGATTCATCATACATATCTATTCCTTTGTATGGAATTACAATTATTTTTTCAATTTTTGTTTCTTTAATTGCATCATTAATAATTTGCTTTTGTGAAATTGGTTTTCCGTTTCTTTGAAATCCATCACAAACAAAAAGAATTTTTGCATTGCAGTCATTTAATCGAATTTGTAGAGATTCAGAACTATACCCAGAAAATATCACAGTTTGAACAGCTCCAATTTTTGCAGACGCAAGAATTGCTAAAATAGATTCTTCAATCATCGGAAGATAGATTGCAATCACATCACCTTTCTTAACTCCTAATTGCTTAAGTCCATTGGCAAGTTTATTGACTCTTTGATCTAATTCGGAATAGGTTATTTTAGAAATTGAGCCATCTTCAGATACAAAAGTATAGGCAGTTTTATTTGGTTTTTCTTTGACAAATTTTTCTACAGATGATTTATAGATATTTGTTTTACCATTTACAAACCATTTTGACCATGGAATTCCATTTGTAGTATCTAAAATCTGAGTATATGGTTCATCCCAAATAATTCCAATTTCTTTATCGACCTCTTCCCAAAACCATTCCAAATTTTGATTTGCCCTAGTAGATAGTTCTTGTAAAGTGGTAATGTTGAATTTTTTCATAAATTGATAAATGTTTGAAGTTTGTATCTGTTTTTCAGTTGGGATAAAAACAAAATCAGACAAGTTGTTATTTTAAAAAACTATAAGAGGTAAAAAGATTTTTAGATTCAAGAGATATCGATTCCCAGTCTGCGTGCACATGCGATTGCTGCTTTACCATCATCTTTAGTAATGCCAACTTTTTCAAATTTTTCCGTCCAACCTGTTTTTGTATTGCTCGTATTTTCTTTGTAGTATTCTCTTAAAATCATGCCTATTTGTGTATCAAGTTTGCATCTTGTTGCTTCATTCATACCTGCTTGTAATACTGTAGAATCAGAATTAGCCAGTATTTTGATAAACTCGATATCTTCTAATGATAATTCAAACATGTTTTTATTGGATCTGCTTTTTTAATAAATCTAAAGTTAGTTTAGGGTCTGCTTTTCCTTTTGTTTTTTGCATTACTTTACCTACAAGATAATTTATTGTTTGAGGGTTAGATTTTGTTTGCTCTACAGCCTGAGGTTCTTCAGAAATTACGGATTTGATGATTAGTGTTAATTCAGATTCATCAGAGATGTTGCCTAGTTCAAGTTTTGAGATTATATCAGACAAGTCTTTACCGGTTTTTACAATTTCATATAATGCGTTTTTAGCAGAATTTCTAGCAATTTTTCCTGACTGTATTGAATCAGCTATGTCCTTTAGATGATATGGTTTTAGTTTAGACGAATCTCTTTTTTCTCTAGTATCTACAAATCCCATTAAATCAGTTGTTATAATATTAGCAACTTCTCTGGCATTTTCTTTTGTATGTGACTCTTCAAATAAATCAGAATAAAATTTGTCAGATGAAAGTACATCTGCAACCTGTGAAGGAATATCATAATCAGAAATATAACGTTGTTTTTTTGAACTAATGCTTTCAGGCATTTCTGATTTTAATTTTTCTTTAATATCGCTACTAATTCTCAACCATGGTATATCACCCTCTAGAAAATATCTGTAATCCATATCTTCTTCTTTTGATCTTGAAGAGACAGTTATCTTTCGCTTATCATCCCAATGACGTGTTTCCTGAATAATTGGAATATTTCTTGAATGTAAGCTTTGTTGACGTGTAATTTCAAAGTGGACTGCTTTTTCCAAATCATGAAAAGAACCAATATTTTTTATTTCAACTTTATTTCCACCTTCAATGGATACATTAGCATCTGCTCTCATTGCTCCTTCCAGACTAGGATCAGATACGTCAAGGTTTTCCAATAAATCGGATAGTATGTTTAGAAATTCTCTCACTTCTTTAGGATTTTCAAAGTCTGGTTCTGTTACAATTTCAACTAAAGGTGTGCCTGCACGATTATAATCAACTAAGGTTATTTGGTTTTTTTCTGAGCTTCCCTCATAAATTAGCCTCCCAGGATCCTCTTCTAATTGAATTCTGGTTATTCGTATCTTTTTGTCTCCGACCATAAGAGTTCCTTTACCACCAACACTTGTATCGCCATAGACGTTTAATTGTGTGATTTGGAAATTTTTTGGTAAATCAGGATAAAAATAATTTTTTCTAAAAAAAGCAATTTTTTCAGGAGTACTACAGTTTAATGCCATTGCAATTATTGTTGCTTTTTCCACAGCTTTTTGGTTTAATCTTGGAAGACTACCTGGCAATCCCATACAAATAGGACAGATGTTAGTATTTGGTTTAAACTCCCTATAGTTTGCCTTACATGGACAAAACAATTTACTTTCTAGTTTTGTAAGTTGACAGTGAATCTCTAATCCAATTTTTGTCAAATTGGAACCTCTGGTAATTTTACAGTTTTTTCTAATGCATGAGCTGCTTGAAGTAATAATTTATCATCCATAGAATTTGCAATAAGCTGAATACCGATTGGCAACCCATTAGATATTGCATATGGAATTGATATAGCGGGTTTTCCAGTAAGATTAGCAGTTACGGTATTAATATCAACAAGAAATAAAGCAATAGGATCATCTATTTTCTCACCAATCTTAAATGGTAAAATTGGAACTGTTGGAGAAACTAGTAAATCAAATTTCTTGAATGCTTCGTCAATTTGCCTAGTTAGTTTATTTTTTACTTTGAGTGCTTTGAGAAAATATTTTCCAGCGTGTCCTGCAGATGGGACAAATCCTCCAAGGATCATTCGCCTTGTAACTTCAGGTCCAAATTTTTTCCTTGCTTTTTCAATGTATGAATTGAATTCATATCCTTCAACAGAAAAATCATATCCATATCTCAAATTATCATACCTTGCAAGATTACTGCCAGCCTCAGTTGCAGTTATTGTGTAATATGCTGCAACGGAGTATTTTACCATGTCAAGAGAAATTTCTTCGCATGTTGCTCCCAATCCTTCTAATTTTGATATGGCATCTTTTGTTGCAGACAGGACTGATGGATCAATTCCATCTCCAATCATCTCCTTGATTATGCCTATTTTTTTACCTTCTATGCCTGAATCAATGTCTTTGAGATAGTCTTCACCATGATTGTCGACAGTTGTATTGTCATAAGGATCTATACCAGTAATAAGATTCAACATGAATGCTGCATCTTCTACGGTTCTAGTCAATGGTCCAATCTGTTCAATACTATTTGCATAAGAAATTAGTCCGTATCGACTAATCAGTCCATATGTTGGCTTGTATCCAACTGTAGAGCAAAAGCTGGCAGGATTTCTAACAGAACCACCAGTATCAGAGCCTAAAGATGCAACACACTCAAATGCACTGACAGATACGGCACTTCCACCAGATGAACCTCCAGGAACGTAATCGGTATTCCATGGATTTTTACTTGGACCGTATGCACTAAATTCGGTAGTTAGACCCATTGCAAATTCATCAAGATTTACTTTTCCAATGAAAATGGCGTCTTGTTGTTTTAATTTTGTAATTACTGTAGCATCATAAGGCGCAATAAAATCTTCAAGCATTTTTGAAGCACATGTTGTTTTAGTGTCTTTGATGCAAATGTTATCTTTTATTGAAATTGGCATGCCAAGACACTGCCCAACTTTTTTTCCAGACTTTATTTTTTTATCAATGTTCTTTGCTTGTTCAATCGCATCATTATTTAATGATAAAAATGCATGTAATTTATCATCGACATTTTTTATTTGTTCAATTGTTTTTGCAATAAAATCTTCAGCAGAAATATTGCCAGATTTAACTTCTCTAGCAAATTGCAAAGCAGAAATTTTTATATTCAATTAAACCATCTTTGGAGCTCTGACATAGGTTCCTTTATAGTGATTAAGTTTTTCAATTAATTTTTCATCAAACGGAATATGCTTGTCTTCCCTCAAGTTAGCAAGTGGGATTTCTCTAAAAGATATTTCTTCAGATTCAACACCTGCAGAATCCAAAATGTCAAAATATCCAATCATTTTTTCAATACGTGAGTAAATTGTAGGATCATCTAATTCTATCCTCATTAATTTTGCAACGTGTTCTAATTCTTTTTTAGATATCATTTCAAATCACCTATGGCGTAAGTCTATCCACGTCTCTTGGATAAAATGTAACATCACGGATGTTTTCTGTGCCTGTAAGTGCCATAATTAGTCGCTCTAGACCAATTCCACATCCAGCATGAGGAGGTACGCCATAATCAAATGCCCCTAAATGATACTCAAATGCATCTGTTTTCATTCCCTTATTTTTCATTCTTTCTTCTAGTTCATGTCGTTTCTCAATTCTTGTACTGCCAGAAGACAATTCCAAGTCACCATACATCAAATCAAAGGATTCAGAAATTTTTGGATTTGTTTTGCAGTCTTTAACATAAAATGGTTTAGGACCTAAAGGCCAATCTTTGATAAAGTAAAATCCTTCCACACCAATTTTTTTAAGATTGGAAGGATATAGGTCATCACCCCATTCAGTTTTAGCACCAGCTTTTTGTATTTTTTCTACCAATTCATCATAAGAGTACCGTGGAATATGTTCAGGAATATCTGGAATAATAAATTCTACATCGGTATTGTTTTTTGCATAATCCTTAACAGAATTAATAGATATTTTTATTATTTCTTCAATTCTATCCATGACATCATTATAATCAACAAAAGATTCTTCCAAATCAATAGATATTGCTTCTGCAAGATGCCGATTAGTTCTAGATGGCTCTGCCCTAAAAATAGGTGCAATTTCAAAGACTTTCTCAAAACTCATAGTCAATTGTTCTTTGTACAATTGTGGACTCTGAGCTAAAAATGCTTCTTTATTATAATAAAATATTGGAAATAATGCAGCGCCACCTTCAGTTGCAGTAGCAATCATTTTTGGAGTGTTAATTTCAGTAAAGTTTTGTTGATAAAAATAATCTCTGATTGATTTTAGTACAATACTTCTCACATTAAAAATATGTTGTAACGGTTTACGTCTAAGATCAATTGGTCTGACCTCTAATCGTGTATCTATATTTTTTACAGTTTTTGCCAAAGGCTCAAATGGTGGAATTTTTTCAACATCTGAAAACACTCTGAGTTCAGTAGGAATAATCTCAAATCCGGTAGGAGCTTTTTCAGATGACTTTACTTTACCAATAATTGCGATAGAAGAATGTGCTTTTAGAATCGATAGTTTTTCACGTAGTTCATCAGGACAATCTCCTTTTTTGGCAACAATTGGAATATCTCCATTCTTATCTCTAATAGTGACAAAACTAATGTTACCATGGCCTCTTATTGTCAAGACCCAACCCATAACAATAACCTCAGAACCATCCATTGTAGAACTCAATTCATCAGAATAATGAGACCTACGTAATGTTCCAAGCTCTGTTTCTATCATAATTTACTAAATTGCCATCATATGGTGTAATTAATTTTTGTGAAGTGGTTGTTTTGCCATATATCAGTAAAATATTACAGACATGAATTTTCATCGAGTAAACCTCATGTCCGGAGATTTTCCAAACATAGTAAAACACGTAGATTGGAAATCCAAGATTTTAATCACAGGAATTTATCCTTAAATGAAGTGTAAAAAACAATAGCCCGATAGACTTTTTTTAATTTTTATCTGGGATTACTAATAGTTAGATCTGAAAAGAACCTAAATTTTATGATTTTTGGATTTAATAGTCAGTTTTAGTCATATGACACTAAAATCGATAAAAAAGTAACATTTATCATCAGAAAATATTTTAGTTTAAAATGAAATGGATCTGTTAATAGGATTAGTAATTGCGATCTTTATTATTGCAGCAGTATTTGTCGGATACCATGCATCGCAAGAATCTCATGAAGAGAAGGTAGAGAAGCATAGCGAATTAATAGAATTAAAAGCATCTAATCAAATCATGCAAGAGTCATACGTGAAATTAGAACTAGAGTCAATTCAGTAATATTTTAATGCGCAGTATTTTTTGATTTACATTAAATTACTACATATTATTTAGAAAGACAATGTCTTTGACAAGTAAAGAGAAAATGATTGCACTAATCTCGAACGGGATTGCGGTGTATTCATTATATCAAGAAAGAGCCAGTCTCCCAAAAAATACAAGTATGTATGATTTTGTTTTAAAAGTGATTCCAGAAAACATGAAATCGGAATTAAGTGTAGAGTTAATTGATGAAGTATTTCAGTATGTATCATCCACACATAGTTCATAAAGTACAATAGATTAGAAAATACATCACATTGACGGCAATAGCAACTTTAGGATCTCATTGTGCACTACAAGTTTTAAAAGGTGCGAAAGATGAAGGCCTAAAAACAATTCTAGTTTGCGAGAAAAAAAGAGAGCGATTATACCGTAGATTTCAGTTTATTGATGAATTAATTTTGGTTGATTCTTTTTCAGAAATATTAGAAGAAAAACATCAATTAACTTTAAAGCAGAATAATGCAGTATTAATTCCTCATGGAACTTTAATTGCACAAATGAATTCAGAACAAATTGAATCAATTAAAACTCCAATTTTTGGAAATAAGTGGATATTAAGATGGGAATCAGATAGAACTATGAAAGAAAAACTGATGTGCGAGGCAAAACTTCCCGTCCCAAAACCAGTATTAGAACCAAAAGACATCAACAGTCTTGTAATTGTAAAAAGACAGGGAGCTGCTGGAGGTAAAGGATATTTTTTGGCAGTTAATCAAGAAGATTACAATAAAAAAAGAAATCAGCTAATCACACAAGGAATAATTTCCAAAGAAGAAACTCTTTACATTCAAGAGTACGCAGCAGGAGTTTTGGCTTATTTACAATTCTTTTACTCACCTCTAAAAGAAGAATTGGAATTTTTTGGTGCAGATCAAAGACATGAATCAGATATTGAAGGGATGGCAAGAATCCCATCAGAGCAACAACTCAAAAGCAGTAAGGTTCCATCATTCAATGTGATTGGAAATAGTCCCATAGTTCTAAGAGAGTCATTATTAGATGAAGTATACACAATGGGAGAGAATTTTGTAGAGGCATCAAAAAGAATTGTAGCACCAGGAATGAATGGTCCATTTTGCATTGAAGGTGTTTATGATGAGAATGCAAAATTTACATCATTTGAATTCTCAGCTAGAATCGTAGCAGGTACAAATATCTACATGGATGGATCCCCGTACTATTCATTATTGTTTAATGAGCCTATGAGTATGGGTAAAAGAATAGCACGTGAAATAAAAATTGCCAAAGAAACAAATCAACTAGACAAAATTACAACTTAAAAAAAGATGTTTTTGTTTTTGTAAAAATTATCACAGATGTAATCATAATTACCAATACAAAAATAACACCAATAGGAAATTCAGGAATTACAGAAGTTCCAATAACTTCAACTTCTTGAGTTCCAGCGGGAACAAAAAAAGATAGAGTAAAACCATCAGAATCTTGTGTAAATTGATAATCTACATCTTGACCATCAACTAAAACCACATACTCGTTATTTGTTGCGCGAATTAATTCAGGATTAAAGATAAGTGAAAATTTAGAATCCATTGTATTTTCAAGACCAATAAGTAATGATTTTGATTCAGGATCAATATCCATTGCAAGAACATCTCCATTTACAACATATGAAATATCAAATGTGTGACCATCAAATTTTAAAACATATTGTGAAGGAGTAACATCAGATGAAGTTTGTGCAAATACGGGACTAAATAATAAAGGTAATAAAAATAAAAACCAATAATGCATAATTCAATATTAAATAATTAATTATTATTACTTTCTTCTATTCCACAATTAATACACATTTTTTTATCCTGTATGGCAAAATATGAAAAACTGTGAATAAAGCCAACCTTACAACTCATGACATTTTTAAAACTACACATGATTAGAAGATCAGGGTCAAAAAAAACATCGATCAAAGACCAATTATTTCAAGATCGAAGTAATTCTGATAAACATACACGATATCTACAATTCGATCAATACAGCAGCTTTCTCAGAAGTAAGAAGTTCACTTCGAATAGCATCCACAATATCAGAAGGTGTGATTAGACTAGAATAATCCACTAGTTTTAGATCATTTAAAAGATATACTTTAGGTGCAATTTCAGAACTTCTAGATTCCAAATAATCATTCAATTCTTCCATTACAGTTATTTTACCACCTTGAATTATTCTTCCATTTTTTATTGATAATTTTGGCTTTCCATACCTATCTAAAACTAAAATATGGTGTCGAGTTTTTTTACCAAAAAATTTTTTAATTTCCATATGACCAGTAAACACAAAATAATGATCAGTTTCATAACTCAGATCAATCAAATCTTCAGAAATTTCAATAATTTCACCAGTTCGTTTTTTTGCATCATCTAATGTGAAAATATTTTTTGAAGTATCAGTACTATCTAATTCAACATTACCTACTGCAGTTACACGAAGTAAAGATTTTTCTGAAACGAATTCACTATCAATCATGATCGATTCTGGAATAGCACCCTTATCCACTAACATAGTATGAATTTTTTTATAAATTTGATTAATTTTTTCTGGAGTAGGTTCAATCATTGTTTGTTCCATTTCTTCTTGAAGCATAGATGATGCCACACCTATTGAAGAAATAACTTCAGCATGTTCTGCTTTTTCATATTTAATTCCTAACTGTTTTGCAGCAAACGGAACAAGGACAGAAGCTCCGCCTCCACCTCCAATCAATGTTGTATTATATGGATTCATTTTAAATTCTTTTAAGATTTTAGTAATTGTTTTTGTTATATCAAACGAAGCGGTTTGAATTATTGACATGGCAATTTCATGATAGGATACACCTACAAACTCAGCAAATAGTTTCAGAGCAATTTTTGCTGATTCTTGATTTCCAAACGCATAGTCATTTTTTTCCACCATACCTAATGCATTTGCTGCACATGTGTTAGTAATTGCATAAGTTTCTTTTTCACATTTTATTGCAACATATTCTGATTTATCGTTTGACATTGGTTTAATCAAAACTATTTTTCCTGTTTTGAGATCTTGAGGATCTGCAAAGCATGAATATTTGAGGCCAGCAATATGAGCACTACGAGGGCCCACGTTTGAGACCCTGTTTTGTTGTAATCCAACCATGCTACCACCTGCAACACCCAAAATTCTGACATCCATTGAACGAATACAAGTAGGATGATCTTTTACCGTAACATAACGAATTTCTGGTTTGCCGTTTTTTATAATACAAATATTAGTACTAGTACCACCAACCTCAACAAATATTCCATTAGTTATTTTTAGATGTAATAATGCACCAGCGACACTTGCTGCAGGACCTGAAAGAATTGTAAGGATTGGTTTTGTCTTAAAAGTATCCATACTAGTAACACCACCATCTCCTTTCATTATCATTAATGGTGCAGTAACACCTGTTTTACGAATTGCATCTTCAACAAAATTTGCAACTTGAAATGTTTTTGGCAAAACACTAGCATTAACTGCTGCAGTAAGAGTTCTAATCTCCAAACCATAAATTCCAGATATCTCATGAGATGCTGTAGAAAGTGTTTTTCCTTTTGATGCAGTATTCATGACAAATAATTCGTTTGATGGGTCATCAACTCCAAATGCTTCTGTTGCAATAACTACCTCTGCCCCTTTTTCTTTTAATCTGGCTATTGCATCAGTTACTTCTTTTTCTGTGATTAAATGAGATGTATCTAAAAACTCATGAGTTGTTTTAATATCTTGATTTGTATTAATTGAAGAATCCTCCAAATTTGTTCTTTTGACTATATCTTTTTTTGATGGTCCCACTCCCATTGCAATTATTCCTACCTTTGATGTATCTGATTCTAATAATGCATTAATTGCTTGAGTAGTACTATGAGAGATTAATTCGATCTCATTAATTCCAATTCCAGTTTCATCAATAATTTTTTTTAATGCAATCACAATACCTTCAGAGACTCCTTTTTCTGAACTATGTGTTGTAGGAACCGTGGATTTTGCTAAAAGTGAGCCTGTTTTTACATCAATGGCAACTGCTTTTGTAAAGGTTCCACCAACATCAATTCCAACTCTAATTCTTCTCTTATTCATCAGATTCCTTCCTTGATTTTCGCATAGAAGCTAGTTGCTGTTCTTTTCTTGGACGCATTATCAAAATGTATGTTGATGCAATAAGGTAAACACCAAGTAATACCACTTGAGCGATAATAGTTTCCAAAGTAGGATAAATTCCAGTCATCATTGCAAGATTGATATCCAATCTAGGTACAGTACCAATCAATCCAGTGTAGGGCACAATATCCAATATCTGAAGTTCTCTTACTGCATTTCCTAAAAATGCAATTGACAGATATGCACCTACTCCCATTGTCAATCCAAATAAGGCACGTAATGGCAATCGTTTTCCTAATTTTCTCATTACATAATACAGACCCAAAAGCGAAATCAATCCAAGAATAAATCCTAGACCCACATAGATTTCCATGTATTTTGCAAATCCAGACATTGCTTGATAAAATAAAACAGTTTCAAATCCTTCCCGATACACAGTAAAAAAGGACAGCATCACAAAAACCATCACACTTCCAGTAGTTGTTGCTTGCCAAACTTTTGCTTTAACAAACTCCATCCATTTTTTATGTTCAATTTTATTTAAAACCCAGAAACTAACATAAAATAAAACGGCAGTTGCAGACAATGCCGCAATTGCCTCAATTAATTCACGATTAGCTCCTGAGATTTCAATAATATATGATGCGATAATCCAAGTAACAGCAGTAGCTGCAAATGCAGCAACTATTCCATAATAAACATATTTCTTAAATTGAGTATTTCTTGATGCCTCAAGATATGTCAGTATAGCACCAAGAATCAAGACAGATTCTAGCCCCTCTCTAAATACAATTGCAAAAGAAGATGTAAATGCAATAGTAGGGGCAAGCTCACCTGTTCCAGTTACAATTCTTTCAGATTCATCAAGATTTCGCTTTATTCCAATAATGACATCATGAATTTCATTTTGAGGTGCCTCTTGTTTAATCAAGTTTCGAAGAGTGGCAAATTGGTATTCTACCTCAAGCGTAAAATCAGGATCAATTGCTCTAAGAGGAATTTCTACAAACTCGTAACTATCAAGATATGCTGAACGTGCTGATGCATGTGCAGATTGCACATTTCCTTGTTCATAATGCAGTAATGTCTCTTCTAACTGCTCACGAATTATATCAATTTTATTTTTAACTATTGTTTTTTGATCATCAGATGCATCACCCATAGATTTCAAATTCTGAGTTTTTAGTGAACCGCCATTAACAAGAGGAGTAAGATCACTGGTCATTTTTTCAGCTTTTGCCAGATCTGGTAAAATTGAATTTTCGATAAATTGAATAATTGTATTTGGATCCTCTTTTTGGATAATCATTTTTCGAAGATTTTCACGCATGTCGATTTCTAATGTATTCAGTAATGGTTCATCCACTTTTTTAATATCAGATTCCAAATATTCAAAATTTTCAAGGTATGCCTCAATTGCAAGTTCCTCAGCAGTGGAGTAATCATCAGAATTAACTGCAATGATTAATTCAGAATATAAGTTTCTAATTACTGCATATAGATTTGTTTTATCAATTGCAATGGTTTCAGTTTCTAACAAATCACGCTGTATGGCGGTGATTAGATTCCCAACAGATACAAAGTCTTTTTTATTTAAAACTGATTTATCCAAATCAATAAAAAATGAGTCAATCTCTTGTTTTAGCCTGTTATCCGATATTGGATTTTGATTCAAAATAAGCTTTGAATGATCTATCAATGACAAAGTGAAAAAGTATGACTCATCACTTTTATGTTGAATAAATTTTTGATATTGTTCGTCAGCCTCTGATAAAATATAGGCTGCAATCACATTAAAATCAACATCGGATGAATTGGAGGGTAAATTTTCTTGGAGATTATTTATTTGAACAATCAAATTTTGTGAATTTGATTTTGCTAAAATACTTGAATGAATATCAAGTAATTCTAAGTGAATATTATCTGAAAAACCAGAATTGACGGTTCTTAAAATTTGGATGTTTTTACCATAATAGTTGTTTGTTAAAGCAGAATACTTTTCTGCAGCATCATAGTTATCCTCCAAAATTGCTTTTTTTGTTAACTCTAGACCCAATCCAGTAATAGTAAAAGTTGAAGCATATTGTTCTTGATTTTGTGCATATACACTAGGCGATAGTGAACATAATCCCAATGCAAATACAACAATTATCAAATACACATAAAATTTTGATTGCATGAATTAATGATTAGGTCTAGCTAACGATATTTAAACAAAAGATTAATTCTACAATCTTAGAATGAGGTACTGCGAGACGTTTAAAATTATGAAGAAAAAGAATTATTCTAAATACAATAATTATAACAAAGATAAGACATATTCCAAGATTGTAAATTTCAATCTTTTTATTTATTATTTTAACTAGTATTTGTTTTAGGATTAGATGTGTTTGGATAAAGTTGCAATATAGGTTCCAAATCAGTTAATGTGATTTCAACTTTACCTATACGACTACGATACTGTTTTATTTTTTTTCCCTCAGGAGAAATTACAAATTTATCTACTTCAGCAAGTGCCAATTCTTCAAGATTTGATAAAGTTTTGTAAACTGTAGATATTGAAATTTTTAATTCATCAGCAATTTGTGTTGCATCTTTTGATTCATTTTTAATTGAAAATAATACAGCCCTAGTACAAACATTACTTAGGGATTCAATTATTTTTTGAGTTATATCAAATTCACTTAGTTGGATAATGTTAGGTTTTGACATTGAGATCATCAGTTAGGTACCAAATTTAGGACAGGATCAGGTTTTTTTATTGAAATATCAGCCTTACTTATTCGACTTTTGTAGATTTTGAATTTTCTTCCTTTATCTGAAATCATCCACCTTTCTACTTCAATTAACGTGAGTTCTTCAAGATCACCCAATTTTTTATAAACAGAACTTAGTGGAATTTTTAATTTATCTGACAAGTCAGCTGCAGTCATTCCTTTTTTTATTACTGAAAACAAGATTGCCCTAGATTCAGAATCTGCCAGTGCTTCAATTACTTTTTGAGTCACATCATATTTTTTTAGTTGAGGCAATGTTAAACGTCGTGTCAATTAATGTAAAAATCAATAGAGAGTTATTTAAATTACATCATATTCTCATTCCAGAGAGTTAGAATAATTAATTAAAAGTCGACTTTAACGCATTATGGGGTCGGAAATGATTCCAAAGGGAGCCTAAAATAACACCTAGAGATAGCCAATAAATTGATACTGCAAGTGCAGACATTATTCTAAATTGATCAACTAATTCCATAGGAGCTGTAATTTTATCAGGATTCTCAGGCATTGCAAAAAATACTATTCCAACAAAAACAGCATATCCTAAAATGGCAATAAATTTTTTAGTTTTTAATTTTTTAAATATTTTATAAAATCCAAGAGCGCCAAATCCAGAAATTGCAATAAAAGACAAGTATAGAATTGATCTTAGTACAACAGTATCAGGATCACCCACAGTTGGTGGATTTGCAGGATATTTTAAAAATGGAATAAAGTAAATTGTAAGCCACATTATTCCTGCTAAAAGTAGGGATTTACCCATATCTGATTTTCCAGGCAAAGAGTTCCTTGAGAGAACAAAAACAATTCCGAACAAAGAACCAATAGATATTCCTAAAATCGCACCAGCTAGGATCTGGCCACTTTTTTGCCAATATCGGTAAGAATCAAACTCAGCTCTAAATTCCGGAGTATCTTTTTCTTCACCAGATTCAAAAAGTTGTTGGTTTTCAATTCCAATTGCCTGATCTAAAGAGGGTTCAACAAATACAAAGTTTGCACCACCGTGAATTAATCCTGCAGTTACACCGGAAATTAAAACAATTGCAATAAAAAGAAAAGTTCTCATTAGACTAACCCCCTAATGACAAGGAAAACCTGCAGCGTGTCGCATATCATGAGTAAGTTCATGGATGTAAAGATCTTGAAATGCTTCTTCTCCATATACCAAACTAAAGATATGTCCCTGATCAAATCCTACAACAAATAATCCTGCTGCAAAAACTACAGCTAAGACTATAATTGCAATTACAGGAACGCTGTTTTTAGATGCATTAATTTGTCTTGATTGAGACATGAAGTCACAGTCAATCAAACATATTTAAATTCTTGGACAATTTGTCCAATTAATAAAGAAAAATTATTACAGGCTCAAAATATCAATGTTATTTTTTGATCGAACATACTGTTGCTTTTGTTGTATTTCACAATAAACAATTAGAAAATGAGCAATTTAGAATTAGAACAAAATCAGGAAAAATATAACAATACAATATCGCAAATAATAGAGGCTTCATTAAGTGATCTGTATGGAATTAATGGATACAAATCAATCATTAAAACAATGATAAAAGAATGCAATAAATCTGAAAAAGAAATTACAGAAAATTATGAACTCTTTTCTACTATGATTCAAAGAATTTTTGGAAAAATAGGAGATTCGAAAATCCTAGAACCAATTAAAATGGAGATCAATAGAATTCAAAATACAAATATAATTTCTCAAATATAACAAAAATATTTCAGGAATTATTTATTGAATTTATATATCAACTTAGGGTAGGAGAATCCTGCGTAAAAATATTCAAATTTTACAAGATATTGTATCTAGAAAAGGCTCAAGCAAAGTACTCACTTTTAGCATTCCCCATGTTTTCAAGGCATTGCAGTTATTAGACAAAGATGGTTTTGTTAGCAGAGCAACCTTTGCAAAAGAAATTCATCTAGGAGAAGGGGCAGTCAAGACATTAATTTTACATTTAAAAAAAGCAGGGATGGTAGAATCAACAAAATCCGGAACCTTTCTTACTGAAAAAGGGACAAAATTAACAAATCAAATAAAAAATACAATAGCCAAAGAATGTAAAATAAAAAAATCATCAATAATCCAAGGAAAGCATAATCATGCGATTTTATTAAAAAAATATTCCAAAATGATCAAAACCGGGATTGAGCAAAGAGACTATGCAATTTTGTATGGATCTTCAGGCTGTACCACAATGATATACAAAAACAAGAAATTAGTCTTTCCTGGAAATGAAAGAGAGTGTTTTCCCAAAGATGTTAAAACACGAAAACACATTATTAAAAATTTATGTCCAGAAGAAGACGATATCATAATTATTTCATCATCAGATGATCCATTTGTAGCAGAAATATCTGCAAAAAATTCCGCATTATGGACAATAGCAACAGTGTAGAACAAGGAAACTATTTACTAGAAAATAAAATCAGCAAATATATGAAAAGGAACATCGTACTTACAATTCCGATCATAATAGGGATAGTGGTAGGTTCGTTCTTAGCATTTTATCCACAAACTGAAGATAGTCCAAAATTACTAACTGAGACAAATCTGATTCAGAATGGCTCTCCAATCATAGGAAACCCTACAGCAAAAATTACAATTTTAGAGTGGGGAGATTATCAATGTACATTTTGCTATAAATTTCATCAAACCACACTAAATACGATTAAACAAGATTTCATCAATACTGGAAAAGTAAAGATGGTATTCAAAGACTTTCCATTAAATGGAGAAGATTCAATTCTAGCTGCAGAAGCAGCATATTGTGCTCAAGACCAAGGAAAATATTGGGAATATCATAATCAACTATACAAAAACTGGGCAGGCGAAAAAACAGGATGGGTCAACCGAGACTCATTAGATAAATTCGCAACAGCGGTTGAATTGAATTTAGATAAATTCAATGTATGTCTTGATAATCACAAATATTTGGATAAAGTAAATCAATTACATCAGTTTGGAAAAGAAATTGGTATTGATGCTACACCGTATTTTCTAGTTTTTAATGATGAAAAAATAATCAAAATAAGAGGCAATCAACCACTTGAAGTCTTTTTAAAATCCATTGATGAATTATAATTTCAGGAAAATAATGAATTGAACCAACCAAACTTAATATTCGCATAATAGGAAGCAAAAACAAATGGAAAAGATCAACATAGAAAAAGTAGATTCTGTCAAGCTTTACAAAATTAGAAAAATGTTAGAAGAGTTATCCCAAAAATCAGGAAGGGGAACTGAACTAATCAGCGTATACATTCCAAAAGGAAAACAATTACATGAAATTATTAGCACATTGCAACAAGAGCAAGGAACTGCAGACAACATCAAATCAGATTTGACAAGATCACACGTTGTAGATTCATTAGGCAAAGTAGTTCAGAGGCTAAAACTACTCAAGAAAACACCAGATAGAGGACTCGTGATGTTTTGTGGAGCACTACCGCCTGAAGGAGGAGGGCCTTTGGGAAGTGAAGTGGTAAAGGTTTGGGAGATAGATCCTCCAAAAGATTTGAAACAGTATCTCTACAGATGTGATGATCATTTTCACGTAGATATTCTAAAGGACATGCTAAAAGATGATAACCTAATTGGGTTCTTAGCTATTGATGCCAAAGACGCGGGTTGGGGGTTACTACATGGTGACAAAATAGAAGTACTTTCACAGACAGGCTCCGGAGTAGCAGGCAAACACAGACAAGGAGGACAATCTGCAAAAAGATTCCAAAAATTAAGGGAGATGGAGCTTTCATATTTTTACAATAGAGTTGCCGGAACAACGAGAGAATATTTTATCGATATTTATCCTGTAAAAGGATTAATAATTTCAGGTCCTGGACCTACAAAAGAAGATTTCATCAATGGAAATTATTTAGAGTATAGATTACAGAACATGATCATCAATACATTGGACTGTGGATATTCCGGAGCAGAGGGAATTAGGGAGGCATTTGCAAAATCGGCTGAACTTTTATCAGATTTCAGAATGGTGGAAGAAAAGAAGCTAATTGAAGATCTGTTTAGAGAGGTAAACTCACATTCAGGATTAGGAGTATACGGATTACAAGACGTGATTGAACTTTTGAAAAATAATGTAGTAAAGACTTTGATCATCACAGATGACACAAACTTAAATCGAGTTGAAGGAAAATGCCGCAGATGTCAGAATATTCAAGAAACGATTATTGAAAGAAGAGACGTCATTCCAAAAAAGACAGAATACTCTAGTAAACCTTGCCCTGCATGTAATGCAATGGAAGTTGAACCAAATGAGCAAGATATTGTAGATTATTTGGAACTTCTTGCTGCTAAAACAGGAACCAAATTAGAAGTAGTTTCAGGAAGTGCAGAACATGGAACTATGTTATCAAGCTTGGGCAAAGTGGGCGCCATACTTCGATATAATCCAGGTCATACTAAGGAAGCAAAGACTTGATTTTTTTTGCAAGGATTGAAAGTTCATCTGCATTTGAGATTGAACGTTTTGTCCAAATGGTTCCTTTATGATTATATCTTGGAATGATGTGGACGTGGACATGAGGAATAATCTGTTTTGCAGCCCTTCCGTTATTTTGTCCAAGACTAAATGCATCAGCCTCAGTTGCAGATAAAATTGCATTGGCTATTTTTGGGACTATTGAAAACAAGTCACCGACTGCTTTTGAATCCATATCAGTAATTCTTTCATGGTGTTTTTTTGGGACTACCAAACTATGTCCAACATCAATTGGATACTTGTCTAAAAATGCAATATGTGATGAGTCCTCATATAGAATATGAGCATCTTTAACTCCTGACAATATATCACAAAAAATACAACTCATAATTAAAATAAAATTTCTGATTTTATTATTGTTTCATCGAACAGTTAATTAGGGCAAATTTTTGATTTATCATTAATCATGGGAAGAAAAGAAAGAAGAGAACGTGAAGAAAAGCGTGAAAATTACGCTACAAAGCGCTCTTCTGAGAAAAGAAAGAACATGATGATAGCCATAGGAGTGTTTGCAGTAATAGCCGTAATCGTAGGTTATTCAGTCTGGATTTTTATGAACATGACAACGAATGCCCCTGGCGCTCCAGAAGGTGCAGGTCCACTAGGAAGTGAACACTCTCATGCTGCAATGTTAGTAAAAATATTTGGAGATGCATTTGACTTTTCATTACCGGCATATCAAATTAAAACAAGTTGGATTCATTTTGAAGGAGGAGACGGAACTACAGTTCATAAACATGCAACCGGTGTGAAGTTAGGATTTTTGTTTAATTCAATGAAATTAAAAGTAGATGATAAATGCTTCATATTCCAAGACGGAAGACAGTTTTGTACAAATGAAGATTATTCATTAAGATTCTTCATCAATGATCAAGAAGTGAATGATATTGCAGGATATGAGCCAATGGATCAAGACAGAATCCTTATTGTATATGGTTCTGAAACTCCTGAAGAGATTCAAGAACTATTAAAAGAAGTTGGCACACAGCCAATAATTGAAAGATAATTTTTTGATATTTTTAATTATTATTCGTCAGATGGTTCTTGTGTTGTAAATTGTGCCATTTTATCAAATAACATGTAATATCCACATTTAGTACATCGTAGGACAGTTAATTCGGTAGTAAGAAATTCTTTATCTTCAAATCTACCACTTAATTTTACATTTTCACCTGCAATTTCTGCCTTGTTACTTTTACAAACAGGGCATTCAAGTGCTTTTTGTTCCAATATATTTTGATTCAAATGTTTGGGATTTAAACGCTTTACGTCAGAAACTATTTTATAAAATACATTGAAGAGAAAAAAGAAGATAATAGGATCGAATAGATTCAATTATGTATTGAATTATCTGATACTAGCAGCATTATCATTACTAATTCCAGCTGGCATGATTGGAAATTCACTTTTAGATGAATCGCAAAGATACGTCCTGTTACTTGACGAATTCTCAAATGAGGTTTATTTAGAATTTTATGAAGTTGAATCAGTAAAGAACAGACAAGTGATAGTAGACGATGGATTTGTATTATTAGGAGATAAAGAATTTGATATTGTAGAAGAGTGGAAGGGGAGTTTTTTAAATGACGATAAATTGTTTTTTATGGCTGGAAGTATGGAAAATTTCGATGAAAAAATAGATATTTTTGTAATGGGAAAATTTCTAAGAAAAACTATTGATGGCAGCATGTATAAAATCACCGTTCACATTCATTCAGATCAGACGATTGAATTACAAACGGATGGAGAAATAATAGGGATCATACCTAAAGAAATTAATGAAGAATTAGAATCCCCAGAACCAATTGAACTTTTATTTTTAATTAAAGATTCACATCATAGATACCAAGATCAGGAATATATCTTCACAACAAAACTTTATGATAAAAAACAAAATCCGTTAAGCAGATGGGATTCTAAAGGAGGAGAGATTAGCGATGTGGAAATTGTTGTCAAGATAATTGATCTTAATGGGAATGTGTTACGAGAAATTAAAGGCATTACAAATGAGTATGGATGGTTTGATGGAAAATCGGTATTAGGAAAAAGCATATTCCCAAGAGGAGAATATATGGTATCATACACTGCAAAATATCAAAGCAATGTGGAAGAATATACAAAACCTCTGTATGTTTTTGAAATAGACAAAAATGCAGACTACAGGCACTTTATACCCACAGTAGATATTGTAAAAGGATTTTGGAATGACAACACGGGAAATCAAAATGGTCTGATATATGATGACCTTGATGAATTTATTAGAGATGATTCTGATTATATTCACTCTAGAAAAATAGGCGGAAATCAAGATAATGATAAATTACAAGTAAAGATATCAACATATGCAGGAGTTACTCAAGATCATGAACATCAGATATTTTACACATTAAGAAAAGATGCTCTTGGTGGAAATACCATAGAATTTATTGTCACATTATTTGAAGGAACAAGACAAATTGCACAGTGGTCATATCCAAATGTAGGAATAGATTTTATTTTACATACTGAGATCCTAACTCGTGAGCAAGCAGAATCAATTACAGATTACAATAATCTTAGTTTAGAATTTATTGCGCAGTGTACAGCTTGTAATGAGCTGCAACCCAACAAGAGACAGGGTGAAATCTCTTGGATACATATGATAGTGTGATCTGTATGCAGATTGGCATAGATATTGATTTTAAAATTATGAACTTAAGGGGATTGTTAAAGTAAACTGAGAATTTTGATAAAGTCTAAATTATAGCAATTTACATTTGTCATGTTATGGAAATTTCTAGTAGAAATGTTGTAGAAGGAACAGCTAGAGCACCTCACAGAGCAATGTACAAAGCTATGGGATTAACTGATAGTGATTTATCAAAAGCATTTGTGGGAGTATGTCATACTGGAAACGAAGCAACTCCGTGTAACATCCATCTCCCAAGATTAGCTCTAAAAGCAAAAGAAGGAGTAAGCGATGGAGGTGCAACACCTAGAGAATTTTCAACTATCGCAGTAAGTGATGGAATTGCAATGGGACATGAAGGAATGAAATCATCATTAGTTTCAAGAGAAGTCATTGCAGATTCTATAGAATTGATGGTTAGAGCTCATCAGTATGATGCACTGGTTGGAATTGCTGGATGTGATAAGAGTTTACCAGGAACTATGATGGCAATGGCCAGATTGAACATACCATCAGTATTTGTTTATGGCGGAACTATAATGCCAGGAATTCTAAATGGTCAAGAATTAACAGTAGTAGATGTGTACGAGGCAGTTGGGGCATATGATGCAGGTCAATTATCTCTTGAAGCATTAAAAAATATAGAAAATACTGCTTGTCCAAACGCAGGGTCATGTGGTGGAATGTTTACTGCAAACACAATGGCATCAATTTCAGAAGTTATAGGTCTTGCCTTACCCGGGAGCGCTAGTCCTCCAGCAGAAGATGATAGAAGAGAAAAAATGGTTTATGATACTGGAATTGCATGCGTTAGATTATTAGAACAAAATATCAGACCACGTGAGATTCTAACATTTGAAGCATTTGAAAATGCAATCACAATGCTAAATGCGGTAGGAGGCTCTACAAATGGAATTTTACATTTATTGGCATTATCAAATGAAGTTGGAATTAAATTAACATATGATGATTTTGAAAGAGTTAGAAAAAAGACACCGCATTTAGCGGATATGAAACCGGGGGGAAATTATGTAATGAATTCTCTGGATAAAATCGGAGGAATTCCATTTGTCTTAAAAAAATTAGCAGAAAAAAAATTAATTCATGATAATTGTATTACAGTAACTGGAAAAACAATCAGAGAAAATCTCGCTTCAATGAACATACCTGAACCAGTACAACAAATAGTAAAATCAATTGAGAATCCAATCCATTCAGTAGGAACAGCTGTAATATTGAAAGGAAGTTTGGCTCCAGAAGGAGCGGTTATTAAAACAGCGGGAGTTGAAATGACACGATTCACAGGAAAAGCACGTGTGTATGACAGAGAAGAGTATGCATTTGATGCAGTAGCCAAAGGAGAAATTGAAGAAGGACATGTGGTTGTAATCAGATATGAAGGCCCTAAAGGAGGACCAGGAATGAGAGAAATGTTATCGACTACTGCAGCACTTGTAGGCCAAGGTTTAGGAAAAAAAGTTGCCATGGTAACTGACGGTAGATTTTCTGGAGGTACCCGCGGATTTATGGTAGGACATGTTGCTCCAGAAGCATATGTAGGAGGACCTATCGCTTTAGTAAAAAACGATGATGAGATAACAATTGATACTGAAACTAACATACTTGATCTTCATGTATCAGTAGAGGAATTAGAAAGAAGAAGAAGACAATGGAGCCCACCAAAACCAAACTATACAACTGGTGCGCTTGCAAAATATGCAACATTGGTTGGCTCTGCTGCGCAAGGTGCAATCACTAGTGCAAAATTGTAATTTTAATAATTTAACAAAAAACCCTAAAAATTCTTTTATTTTCTAATAGAACCAAAAGAATGAATTGCTCACAAGGTTTATAGATCACCGATCTGAAATTAGTTTCAGAGATAACAGGAAAAGAAAACGATATCATAATTATTGAATTACTGTTGTCTACTAAAGATAATTAAGATCAAGATGGTTGCCACGTGTGTTATAACCCCTTCAAAATCTTTAAGACTAAACTATAATTTACAAAAATATGGGCTTGTTTACAAAAAAAATTCTAGAATATCAACAAAAGAAACTGGTTCAAGCAGAAAATTCGCTAAAATCCCATATTACTAAAAAAAAGCAACTCAAAGAAATAGGCACAGAAAAAGACATTGCAAATCAGGATAAAATGATAAAAATTTGGAGCGCCAATATTGAAAAAATCAAACGGGAGATAAACAAGATCCAAATTAAAGAATAGAATTTTATCAATACGCTTATGTTCCTAGTAAATACAACAGAGATATGGGTTCATTTGGAGATTATACAATTGCCAAATCATCATCAGTGGACATAAACAACATCAAATGGACCAAGAAAAACCATGATGTAATAGAGAAACCAAAGAAACAAAAAACAAAAAAAATATCATCTTCGAATATCATCTATACTGATGAGGTAGAAAATCCAACATCGGATAGAATATTCAAAATTCAAACAGAACAGACAGTACTAAAAAAGAACAAAAATGAGAAAAAAGTCAAAACAGCATCTACAACTAGTTCAAAAATACAGTACTCATTTAGCCGACGTGGCAGATAGTCATATGAATGTAAATTCAGCAGAAGGGTTAAATAAAAATAATTATAAAATAAAAGGATAAAAATAGTCTCGCTGAAACATCCCTTGTCACAACGAGGCCACACGAATTAGGACAACCTATCTATGTAAACTTGAAACTTAAGAACAGTGGAATTTTTTGAGAAATATCATAACCATTTTGGAAAATAAATTAGTAAAGTCGGTCTAGTTTTTTATCTAAAAGCTCAACTTGCTTTTTCATGTCATAAACCAATGAATAAAGAGCACTGGTAGAATTGTCAATTGATTTTTTTCCGCCATTTGACCAATCAAGCATCGCTTCAAGCATTGTCATTACCTGTAAGGAATAATCAACAAGATCTTTTATGTTAAAATGTTTTTTTAGTGTCTCATTATTTGGATAAATTATAAGATCATCATTTTGATAAATTCTGTACTGCTGAGTAAGTATTGCGTTTCTAAAATTAAGTAAGAACATTCCACGTATAGAATTTTTTAGCTTTTCAGAATACTGCATCTTGTTGCAGATTTTAGTAATCATTTGATGTAACGACGTATATTCATCAAAACCACCCTTTAGTTTTGTAGGATTTACAATTATTTTTAAAAACTTGTTTATCACATCAAGATGGGACATAACAAAAGACATCTCTGAATAAATTGCAAAGACTATCATCTCATGATTTTGAGCAGAGCCAAGTCTGTTTGCCACCTTATGAAAAGAATTTGAAAAAAACTGCTGAAAATCTATAAAGTTTTTAAAAAATGTCTCATCGCAGTATTGCTTGTTAAACTGGACCAATCCATGTGACTCAATATCATTTAGAATTACCAAAGTGGCTCGATAGTTTGCGTCATTCACAAACAATAGGCACGAATATCAGACTTAAGCATATCTTCAGAGGTTAAACCTCTACATATCGGAGATTAAACCAAACCGCATGGAAGATAGTGCAGACATTGTACTAAAGGCAAAAAAACTTGCACATGAGAAACACAAAAATCAAAAAAGAAAAGACGGTGTAACACCATACTCTGATCATTTAGAAGGAGTAGTAAACAGACTCAAAAACTTGGGAATGACTGACAAAAATGTTCTTGCAGCAGCTTGGATGCACGATATCATCGAGTATGCTGATGTTACATTTGATCAGATAAATGAAAAGTTTGGCCGAGAAATTGCAGTTATTGTGCTGTCTCTAACAAAAGACAAAACCGTTGCAAAAAAAGACATCGAGCAGCAATATATTACTCAATTAAAAAATGCGTCAATTCAGGCAAAAATTATCAAGTTATGCGATATTTCTGCAAACCTAAAGGATTTGTCAACTGCACCGATATCAAAGAATCAAAAAAACAAGCAGGTAAAAAAAATCATCCACTATATGAGAATTATAAAAAATGACATTTCAGAAAAACAGTCAGAGTATCCAAAGATTGCAGAAATAATAGAAGGGATCAACACAATCTGCATCAAGTTTCATCAAAAGCCATTTACAATTTGATCATGTCTTAGGGTCAACGACGTTTACTTTCATAAACAATGGAGATGACAACGCTTCGGGATTATCAATACTCTTCCAGACATATACTTCAATTTGATACATACCGATTTCAGTGGATGTCCATGATTGTGCAGGTGAAAATGACTGGCGAGGTGAAAGCGAACCAGTAAGCCAAGACAAAGACACAATCGTATTATCTGAATTTTTTACCTGTGTGATATACACAAATGGTTGCTGAGTGTTGAGGCTATTTGTAACATCAGCAGTTATCATGATTTGGTTTCCAACTATCAAAGTATGTATGTCACTTTCTGCAAAGGCAAGTCCGCTAAATGAAAACATTATCAAAAACAGTAGTAAAAATTTCATAAATATTACTAAAATCCATCATTATTTAATCCATTTAAAATGACAAAACTTCCAAAAAAATTTCCAGAGTACTTGATATTATACAAAACACTCACAAAGAAGATCGAAGAGCTTGATTCAGAAATAGACAAAGACAAAATAAAAAGATATGAAGAGGAGAGAACTAAAATAAGAAATATGTTTCCAAAGAACTTTTTTAATAATTATTCAGAATAATCATTATAATTTTAAGTGAGAAATCTCAATCATCCTTGACTGGAGAGTGTTCGAAAGAACAGCTACTTCGTAATCCAAGCAGTGATTATTCAGTAGAGGATCACTCCAGTCATTTAAAAAATAAGAATTAGAGATTTACAATTATTCGTGCTGATGGCCACAACCACATTCGTGATCATCGCCTTTTAATGACATTAATTTTTCAACCATATCATCACGAAGTTTTAGCAAATCGCCAACTTGTTGTTTCAGACTACCTGAATCCCAGTTAGCTTCCTGAAGTGCCCTAACACAATCAATTATCTCAAGATCTACATTTAGTAGATTATCCATAATTTTTTCTTGTTCACTCATGTATGTGATATGAAAAGATGCAGTTTAATACTTTATCAGCAGTTACATCTTGGTTTTTTCTTTGTATGGGCCTTTATCATGTGACGTAACATTCTTTCAGTTTCAGAGAACTCCATGCCACATTCTCTACACTTTGTGTCAAGTATGACTTTTTCTTTTCTGAAAAATCCCATGTTTTGCAATCAGTAATTTGATATTAAATACGTTTAGCAAAAATAAATTTGATAGTATGATTTGATTCTACCAAATCCTTAAGTTTTTAGAAAATCAAGAAAAATATTGAAAATTATAATTATACTCTTTGCAATAATCTTTTTTCTTAGCGTAAATTTTGTTTATGATTCGTTTGGATATAATGTAGAATACAAAATATTTGGCAGACAGTTCTTTGACACACCACTTGTCTGCACTTATCAGCCAACATTAGAGCAGGATCCATACCTAAAACAGTGGGGAGTTGACAGGCTAGAAGATTCTGCAAGACTTGCAGTCCAGGACTGGCAATCTGCATTACAAGTACATGAGGCAAAAAGTACCAAGGATAATTGGAAGATAAACTACAAGATACTAACAGAAAAAGATGTACAAAACAATCTACAAAAAGACTGCAATATCATAATTGAATTTCATCCAATGCCAACAGAAAAAAATGAAATGTATCGAGTACTCGGGGTAACATATTCAAATGATTCGAATTTTAAATTAATTAAAATCTACTACAGAGACATACAAATCTGCAAAACAAGTGATGAGAAATACATCTACTATAACGCATGTTATGGTCAAGATATGTTAATGTCAGAAAAACTACGAACCACAATAACTCATGAGATTGGACATGCATTTGGATTGGGTCATTATCAAGCAGATGATCCTGAGGTAAATTCAGTTTGGGCAAAAGGATTGGTAGATGCAGAGTCAATCATGGCAGTATTTTCACATGAAAATTCAAAATTAATGAAGATAAAACCAATCGATGTAGAAAAAATAAAATCAATTTATACACCAAATGGATTCAAATTAATCAATAAAACTTCAGTTTCAGATATACAACAAACCCCCGAACCAATATCAGAACAAAAACCAGTAGAGCAAAGCATACCTTCATGGATAAAACAAAATGCAAAGTGGTGGTCAAGCGGGACAATTAATGACAGGGATTTTATAATTGGAATCCAATATTTAGTACAAAAAGACATCATCAAGGTTAGTCAGGTCAGAGAATCCACAGGCATCTTTACTCAAGAGATACCATCGTGGGTCAGAAACAATGCACAATGGTGGTCAGAAGATAAAATTACTGAGATAGACTTTATCAAAGGAATAGAACATCTAGTCAAAATTGGAATCATCAAGATAAAGTAGATTCTAGTTATTCGTCAGACTCCAATTTCCGAATTATTTCCTCAATCACATATGTTCTACTAATTTCCATGTCCCTCAGCACTTCATATGTTCTTTTAATTTCACCATCTTCTTTTTTGTCTATTTGCTTTTCTAGTTCAGAAACAGTAGAACGAACTGTGTCTGCAAAAATGTTCAACATGTCTAATGCTTCTTTTACTTTTTTCTCAGTCACTTGGTTTGAGTAGTTTACACTTGTAGATTAATTTTATTTTAGATTAGATGAATGGATCAAAATATCACTTATGCTTCCATGTGTTCTTTTAGTAGATTTTTGCGGACAAGTATCGGAATGTTATACAAAGCACCTAAAGCCATAGCATCGGATGCTCTATAATTACGCAGTACAAGATCCTTTTTCCCAGTAAAATAGAGATTTGCACGCAATACTTCTCCGCTTTCGTAAATCTTGACCTTGACTAACATCAACTCGTTTTCTTCACAAATCTCCTCTATCATTTTGTAAACTGATGGTAATGATTCAGCTGAGCTATCAACAAAACTGGATATGTGTCTTGCAACTTCACCAGAAAATGCCCTCATATGAAACTCTTTATCATCGTCACCTTTGAGGACAAGCATTCCTTCAACTGCATAAGGATCCACAAATCCCACATAGTCAATTTTTACTGATTCATAATCTGGTTCTTGTGCTTGATCAATTTCCATTGTTCTGCAATTTACATTTCGGTTCACTGCTTATAAAGATACTAAAGATAATCATTTTAGCTTGTGATAATTTTCATATTTTTATAAAAAATTATTTTAAAATTTTTTATAGATCAATTCTAGTTCACAAACTGTCCAAATGCAAATACACCAAAATTAAATGGTAAATATTTTAAATAAAACATCAGCACTACAGAAAAGTTTTATGCGTAAATAATAGCAAAAATAGGCAAATAAAAGAGAATAGAATTAATGCATATACAAATAATGAAAAAATGTTGGAAGAGAAAGAACCAGGCAATAGTGGAAAAAAGCTAATCGTTTTAGGATTTGCAGTAATGGTGTTCATATTTGTAATATATTCAAGGTATCAAAATCCAGAGGTATTTACTCCTGATGCTGCAAGCGCCATTCAAAGAATAGCATATGGATTTTACATCGTATTACTAGCTGCATTTGGTGCAATCGCATATGGATTGCATAAATATCAGAAAGAGAAGATAAGAAAAAAATCAACAGATATTCTATCAATAATTGCAACAATTACATGGAATAAAAAAGCAAAAAAAATTTTTGTCATCACATTTATTGGATATGGGGTTTTCTTTTCGTTGATTTCAGGAACCCTAGTGTATCAACCAGAGGTAAACTTCATCACTCATTATGGAGCAACTATTCCCTCAGGATTTGTAGCCCCTTGCTGTGATGAACTAGGATACATGCCTAAAATCATTGTGTATCTAACAGAACATGTAGGATTGCAAGTATTGCCAATCAATTTGGTACTACAAGTGACTGTATCGTATTTGGTGGGATTAAACATGGCAATTGCAATAACTGCATATTCTATATCAAAAAAAGAAAGCGGAGCAAGTACAATAGGGGCAGCTGCAGGATTATTCATTGCATGTCCAACATGTGCAGGTACTTTTCTGTCAATTTTCATTGGAACTGCAAGCGGGATTGCACTATCTATTGCATTAACACAGTTACAAACAGTATTCATTGCAGTTTCAATTCCAGTGTTATTAGCAACACCAATTCTAATGGCAAGAAAACTTAGAAATCCTGACGGAAGTTGTAAGATAGATTCTACAAAAGGAATTTCTTGACTTCTGGAATTTTATGATTTCCTATATCATATCCATCTCGTCGGAGATATTTTAATGTCAATTTGTAAATTAGTTCGTCATGATCAACTTTTTCTAATATTTCAGTCCACAGAACTTTTCCATTTTTTTCAATGTATTCTTTAAATGACGGATTCATAGATTCTGCGATTTCTCTGCATTCTGCAAAAGTTTTTCCATTTTTATATGCTCGAGTCCTAACATCACATGCATCCATAATACATTACAGGTGAAATTGTAAATAAACCTGTCACATTATTACAAAAATCATTAGAGTATAAAAAATATATTAAAAAACCAGATGATTAATCAGTAGTTATTTTTTCATTTAGGTAATTCAATCGTTCATTAAGATTACCAATGTACATGTGTAAATCTTCTATTCTTTTTTCCAGTCGTTCAATTTTTCGGTCAGTAGACTCTTTTAGAGTATTGATTACATCAAATTCTAATTCAGACATAATAGTAAGAATTATTCCATAAAGATAAGATTCTGTGTGTTTTTTATAGGACACATGCAGACGCAATAATCCATCAATCTAAGGACTCGGAAGAATATTAAATCAAATAGTAGAAAATTTCATTTGAAATATGGGCATTAAAACAACTACTGACTATGTAAAATTTTTCATTAATTTGGACATACGAGGTAAGGTTAGTCTTTTGAGTTTTATACACAATGAAAAGATGGTACTAAAGCAAAAGATAGAAAACAAAAAACAAGACAAAGAGGCAATAATAAACGGGATTAAAATTTTAGAGGATCTCATTGAAGAACTAAAAAAAGACGGTGAGTCCAAGGTTTTAGAAAAATACAACAAATGATCCTAATTAACCAAATAGCCATAAAAGACACTTGTACGTTTAAGTGAATGAATTCAATACAAGAAAAATATGGACTCAGATATCATTAGAACGGAAATTTTACGAGTATTAAATGAGAGTGGAAAGATTCGTGGAAATGAGCTTACAAGCAGAGTGATAAAAAGGGTTGGAAATGAAAAGATGGTTCACCGTGAAATTAGTTTGCTTGTAGAATCAGGAGAAGTTGAAAGAAAGATGTACAGCAAGTCCCATATCGAGTATCAAATAATCAACATATCAGAGACGGTAAATAATCAGCTTAAAGGCGTGCATAAAGAAATCGAAGTTATTTTTGAAGACATAAAAGAGTTCAAAGTAATTATTGAGCAAAATAAACTAGAGTTTCAAGAAAGACTACGAACAACAATTCATCTTATCCATATTGTCCAATCAATCGATGGAGTAATGAAATTATTATCACATTATCCCACATTTAAAAAAGATAGAATGTTTTCACAGATTACTAGAAAAATTAGTGATTGTTGGGAAAGTCTAATGGAGATAATTGTACATCAACCAGAAGAAGAATTTCTAAATGAGGTGATAGGAAATCTAAGAATTTCTCAGATAGGAATAGAGAGCGTAAACTAGACATCAAATATTTTTTAATTTGTCAACAACTATTTTGAAAATCTCTTCATTATCAAGCAATATGAAAGGTAAATCATTTTCTTCGCATGCCTGACCACTTTCGGTATCACGTGTGACTAGGATCATGTCATTTTCCTTTGCATAATTAATCACAGAATAATCAGTACGTAGTTTGATACCATCGTTGCGAAGTTTCTTTACGCTGTATGCATCATAGCCTAACTTACGCAGCTTGTCATCCCAACCATCATCCATTTCGTCAATTAAAATTTTAGTCGGTTTTGACATGAGTTACTCTTACTAAATTTCAATATTAGTGTAAATAATCTAGCTGTGATAATTCTGGGATATCTCGTATAGTTTTTCACAAAAAGAAACCAACCTATCAGGCAGTACACCATCAAACCAAGATAGCTCTTTATTGATATTACTGCCCTTAAACGAAGTTTTTGGATATGATTTTAGAAATGAAACCTCATCATCAAATAATTTCTTTATCTGTTTTTCCCCATCAATTGTAAATTCATAATCGCATGGCATCATATCAATTTGGACATAATAATTTCCGTTGATAGGATTTATTCTGGCTTTGATAAACGGTTGATTGCTCTGTTGGCATTCTCTGTAATGGCGGTCATATTCAAACATCTTTGAATCTATAATGTATTTTTTGAGAGTCATTTAGCAAAATGTAAAAGCATTACAGAATTAAAGATGAGCCGTGATTTTTTTAATTTTTGTTATGATGCGTATTTTAGTATTAGTTGGCATTTCAGGCTCCATTGTAAAATATACGATGTTTCTTTTGGTATATGTTACCATCTGAGTTACTTTTTCTCTTTCAACATGTACGTATCTAACCTTTCCCAAAGTTCGATTAAATTCCTGTCTCATCTTTCGTCTTTGAGCAACCTGCTTGCAAAAATGCTCCTCTTCTTTTTGAGTTTTTAGTGAGGTCTTTCCACTCTTCATGATTGCTTCTCGGATGTTTCCCTTTTGATCAATAATTGCAGCAAATCTCATCTTTGGATCTAAGTTAATCATTGATTCAACAATTTTTAAGAGATTTGGTTTTTTAGCAACCATTATGATGCCAAGTAAGTTTGGCAAATATAAGCCATTGAAGTGTTTTAGATTTTGATAATACCTGAGGTTATAAGAAAAGCTATACTTTTTGCAAACTCATGATCTGTGATTTCACCATCTACCCAAAATTTTGCATTATTTTTGATCCATCCAGGAATTTCAGTCATAGATGAATCAGAATTAGGCAAAACAGGAATAATAATAATATTTTTTTTTATCATGTATTGCAATGCATTTTTAAAATCATAATCTGTGATTTGATTTTTTGACCACCATTCAGCATTGTTTCTGACCCAATGAGGAATTGCAATTTCATCTTCAATATTTTCAGATTTGTACATTGGTTTTTCTAGAGTTTCTGCAAGTACATCAAAAGTTTTTGTTGCAATATTTGGGCCATATACAAATTTGGCAGTAAAAGTTCCAATCTCAGAAGTCGTAACATCCTCAAATTTTATGCGGTTAAGGGGAGCAACAGGAGATACAGTTACAGTATTTATCTTTCCAGACGGATAGGTTATTGTCAAAACTCCAGAAGTTAGTGAAATTTCAGGCACAACTATGTTGATTTCAACTGTGTCTCCTGGGTCATAGAGATTTTTATCACTCCCCATGAAAATTTTGGTATTTCCACTTACACTTGAAGCAATAAATGGCACATCAACTTCTACTGAATAATATTTTGCAATTATATGATAAGTTCCAGAAGGATTATGTTTTAACAAGTTATCCATTGAAAAGTTATCTACCAATGTTGCCTGAGATACTTTGGTTTTAAATTCCTCAACAAGTTTTGCAGGAAAACCATCATCATCTACAATCTTGACATGTAAAGTCTCAGCTTTTGATGCACTTGGTTCGTAATAATTTGTAGAAAATGTCACGATTGCTTTATCAAATTTTCCGTATGTATCTTTGTCAGTAGTGATTTTTACTATCAAGGGTTCAACTGAGACATCAACTATTTTTTGATTGTCTTTGTAATTGTACTGTATTGTCCAATTACCAAACTGATTATCAAATGCCGTTCGAACGATATTGTGTGTTACTTTTGATGCTTGCAAGCTTGGAAGTGAGCCGCTAATTACTTTGCCATCAGGTTGAGTTGCAGTCCAATCAACAGAACCACCAGCATATCCGTCAACAACTACAAAAACAGTAATCCAATCATTAGGTCCAAACACTTCCATTTTAGGAGTAGTAATAATTTCAGAACCATATGCAGCAGGAATTAGGCTAAATGAGAAAAACACCAATGCTACAAAGAACTTCATTTTACAAGAACAATTCAGAATCAGTTTAATTCAAAGGAGAGATTAACAATAGGCGACATGATTGTGAATCTTCTTGACCAGATTCAATAATCTAGGCAGAATCTATATCTTCAGCAGATTTTACTTTTTTAGGCTCAGAATCTACAGATTTTACAGTTGTTTTCTTTTTAGATGCCCTAGTTTTCTTTGTTTTTGATTTTTTGATTTTTTCTTCAATATTTTTTCGTTCCAGTTTTATTTTTTCCAGTTTCTTTTTTTCAGAGTCTAGCTGTTTTGCAAGGATGCTTTGCTGCTTTAGTTTTGCTTGTTCCACTTTTGTCTTTTTAGCAATGTTTTCTTTTTCTTTTGATATTATCTGGTTTATCTTTAGTCGTTCTTTTTTGGCTTTCATTAAATCTTTTTCCTGAGAAATAATTAATTTTTTTAGTGTTTCAGATTCATCTAATTTACTTTTTTCCATGTTTACCTGTAAGACAATATCTTCGTATTCTTTTCTTGTTTTTTCCAGATCTGTCTGCTTTTCATTTATTTCATGTGCTATTTTGGATTGTTTAAGCAGATTAGACTTTTGTTCTTCGGCCATTTTAGCAAGCTGAATTTGTTCATCTTTTATCTGCTTTTCAATTTCTTCTTGCTCTAGTTTGGTCTGGAGAAGCTGCTTCTTTTGAATCTCCAAGTCTTTTGCAATCTTTTCTTTATCAATTGAAATTTTCTTCATCAATTCATTTCTTTCAGATTTCACCTGTTCTAGTTCTGCCTTCTGTGAAAGAATTTGTTCAGATATCTTTGTCTGATTTTGAATGCTGAGATGTTCTTCTTTTATTTGAGATTCAAGTAGAGTTTTTTCAAGTAAAACTTGTTTTTCATAGTCTTTTCTGTTTAAGATAAGCTGAGAAAGTTTTGAGCGTTGCAGTTGAAGTTGGTCATGTTCCTTTTTCTTTTCTGCAAGTAGTTCTTCTTCGGTTTTTATTTTTTCATATATTCCAGTTAACTCGTTTGAATTATTTTCTGGGGGAGACCAGTTCTTTGGCATTGAGCCTCGTAGTTTTTGTACTATTGGTTTTGCGGAGGTTGGTTTTGCCTCAAAGACTGATTCTTTTTTTGGGGCAGAATAACGATTTTTAGAATACTCAAATTTTGCAACTAGATTGGTTTCAGGCGGTGTATCTTGTACATTGAGTTTGCTCTCAAGATATACTTGGTCAGAATGATAGAGGGGCTTATTTTGATATATCATATCATAGATATGCTGTAATCTTCCAGGGTCACCGGTCTCAGCGTTTATCATCAATTGAATCTTTGATAGCACAGGATTGTCGTTTGGTTTTTTCTCATCAATTATTTCAAAGGACATGTTGAGCTTACTTTCCAAATAATTTTTATCAGATTGGTAAAGTGGTTTATTTTGTTTAAAATGTTCTAAAATATGATAGAGTCTCCCCAAATCACCCTTATTGGTATCTATAAAATATTGAATTTTTTCAATGATTTGTGAATTTGTGAATTGTTGGACGTTGCTGGTGCTTTCCAATCACTTTTGAGATAGTATGCTAGAGTATAAAAAAACAGGTAAACAAATTTCACATTTTCATAAATTTAAAATGATTTCGATCAGAATTTTATTTTAAATCCAAATTTTTGGCTTGCAAACACGATACTCATAGTAGCTATTGCAAGTATCGCAATTGACATGATTCCAAATTCTGGCACAACCGAGGTTCCTATTATTGTGAGCAGTTTTGCATCGTTTGGAAGTACTACTGTTACTGTAGAGATGTCATTTTCACTTGTATTATCAAAGTCAGTGATCTTTTTTTCATCAATAAAAATCACAAAAGGACCATCAATAAGATCAGAAGGCAGTTTAATTTTCAGGGTTCCGTCATCGGATTTTGCATTTCCAATTATTTCAAATGTTATTGATTTTTGGCCCTCATCAATTGTGCTCAAAGCAAGAAGCCTATCAGAAAGATATTCCACATTAAATGTTACAGAGCCATCGCCGACTGTCTTTCCAACTTGATTTATGGTTTTGGTCCCATCTGTGACAAAGACAGTCCCAACCATCCAAGGGTGAATTAGACAGTAGTATTGGAATTGACCAATTTGAGTAAAGGTAAATTTGTATGATTGACCAGGGGAGATAAAGTTTGAACCGCCAAATATTCCATCAGGACCATCCTCGACGGTTCCAGATGTGATAGTATGTTTTGCAGTATCTGCGTTTTGCCATACGACAGTATCGCCAACAAAGATGTCGATGTCACCGGTAGCTAGTCCAGATTTTTCATTTTGCCAAAAATATGGAGCATCAGGGCTTGCAGAGCCAGTTGGCATGTTGATGTCATAACTTGTCGCAAAAGCTGCACTGCTAAAGGATATAGAAGACATGATCAGAATTGAAAACATCAAAAATAGAATATTCATACCACACAAAAGTTGTTTTAAGTTAAAGGGATTACGGTGTATAGAATCAATCACATTTTTCAGCAATTGAAAATAAAAAAATGTCGATATTTATTAGATGGAGTAATGTTTAAAAATTTATGAAAAGCGGGATTGTAATCATAATTGCTGGTGGAGTTATGATTTTGTTTGGCTTGATATTGTTTTATGGAATGCAAGGCGTATCGTCTACAGAGCCAGAGGAGAAAAAATTCTTTTCTTCAATAAAGCATACAGGAACATTTACAGGATTACTTGGAATAGGCGTATCCATAGCAGGATTTTTACTATATCTTATGAATAGAAAGCCAGCCCCAATAATCGAAGATTATGGAAATTCAGATTTTCAAGAGTAGTATATTATTTCCAAGTATCAAGAATAATTTTAGCAACTAGACAGTATATTTTTGAATTCCTCTACAGGAACAATAAATTTGCACTGCTTGCAAAACAATACTTCTTTGTTTGCCATTTCTTTTATTGCGGTTGGTATTTTTCCACAGTAAAGAGCAAAGCTATTACAGTTAGGGCAGCATGCAAGTAATGGGGTCATACCAAATTCATTTTTGATATTCATAATTCATTTATGTGATTCTGATATATTAATAGGAAGAAGAAATCGTACTAGTGCCAATTATCTGAAATTACCAGTTCAAAAATTATAATAAGACTGTGGTTTAACTTTAAAAATTGTCAGACAAGATTTGGCTTGGTTCACTTTATCTAAAAGATGAGGGAGGATATGAAATAATTCTGAGATCATTGAATCATTATAAAAAACGATTGAAAACTCTTGGAAATAGCCCGGAGTTAAAGGACGCTTCTGCAATGTTTGGACCCCTACTTCAACAAGAAGCCATGAAGACCATTCCGAAGATAGATGATATGATAAAAAAAGTCAAAGACTCATTAACAGACATCACTGTACTTAACTCACTTAGCGAGGATAGATCATTTCTAGTAAAAGCGCTATCATGTTACGAGTCAGACATCAACAAGGCACAAGATACCGGACACGAGTATTTTTTAAAACTTGTTGGGGATTTATCATTTGTAAAAAAAGACCTAGACCTTGTTAAAAACGCACTAGATAAAATAAATCAATTTTCAGACCAGTCATTTCCCTGAATATACCAATCAAGATATGGTCTAAGGGCCTTGCATGATTTTTTCTTTTCAGCCTCGTCATTAATGCCTAAAACGCCATTTATCTTCCCTTTTAGGTATTCTTGAGTAATTTCACTTTTAAGGTGTGGTTGAATCTGGTTTAGAATGTCTATGATTTTATCAGAGGAGGCATTATCAAAGTCATTTAAAATTTGTTTGACTTGTTCTTGCAATGACAATATTCAAACTAAAACAAATCCCATTATTACTTTATTGTTTGTTTTCCAAGATTAAGTCGTTGTCATCCCAAGTAAGACGGAATTTTCCAACAACTCGGAATAACTGTATTCTTCCACCTTTTCTGAATTTTAGTTTGTATGAATTCTGTGACGTGTCATAAATCTCCAAAGAAACGCCGTCGGATATTGTCTCAAAAATCACAGGAGTGCTTGACACCTCTTTCCACTCCGTTGGTTCAAAATCAATGTAAAATTTTGTGTAAAGAAGCCCCATTTTCACAAAGGGTTAAATTCTCCAGAATAAAAATGAGACTCAAGTCATTCTACTTCTTGGTAGCTTTTAGGCATACTGGAATAAAGATAACTCATTACTGTTGGAAAAATTGTATCATGGTCTTTATCATTTTGGATTATTGCAAAAACCTGATGAACTAATTGCTGGATTTCCAAATGCTCATCACGATATAGAGTTTTTTTTGGATTTTTGTTGGAATCCAAAAGCGTAAACCCGTTGTCAGTTTGAAGTAAATTTTTCAACACAGAATTTGCGATTTTGATCTTTTCATTTACGTCTTTGTGGCGGTAATCTTCCTCTATTTTTTTTATATAATTTTTAAGATTGTGGTATGCAGTGTTTGTAATTCTTTCAACATGATGCTGAAATTTTGTAGGATAGTTTGATGTTGGAACATAAAACTTCATGTTTCCTTTTTTCTCTACAAAAATAATCTCTTTGTCAATAAGCGAGTTCCTGGTTTTCTCAAAGGTTGTTTTTGCCATATACTCTGGAACAATCTTCTTTAGGAGAGCATTATGATGCATCTGCGGGTTGTTTTTTATGCATTCAAAAATTAACCTTTCACGCTCATACAGTTCTAAGGTAGGCTCAACATGGGTTATCATTACTAGGTCGACCTATTATATACAGGTCATATATTTATCATTATCTGTTATCGAATTGTTTGTCAAAAATTAATCAAACAATAGAATCCTGAATCTTCTTTGTGTCTGTAAATTGTCTGAATTTGATGATTTTATTGTTTTTTATTTGATAAACATGTGAAAATGGAACATCAACCTTTCTTCCTTTTTTTGAGATTCCTAGGTATCTTCCAATTACTATGACGTGATCAGTTGAATCAAGGAACTGTTCTGTAACGGCATGAAATTCTGAAAAATTTTTCAGCATACCTGGAAAATAATCCCCAAAGATTGCCTTTAATCCAACATACCTCCCACCGTTTGGCATTCCATCCATTGTTATCCACTCTATGTTTTCATCACAAAGTACAGGATATTTTTCGGTGTCTTTATTTTTAAAAGCATCATATAATTTTTTTATCAATTCAATATTTGACATGATATTTTTGATCATCATATTTTCATAAACTTTACGAATGTCATCAAGATTTTTTATAAAAAAGATATATGTATAAAATATAAAATATGCATTATGAAAGATATACCATTTGACTTTCATGGTGCAAAGTTTACAATCAAGGTTCTTACCTCAGAGACAAATGGCAGCTATACAATTTTAGATGTAATTCATCCTCCAAATTTAGGACCTACATTGCATATGCATCCCAAAGGTCCTGAAACTTTTTACATTGCTGATGGAGAGTATGAGTTCATTTTAGATAATAAAACAATAATGGCAAAAACGGGAGATATGATTTTTGTTCCAAAAGGAAAACCACATAGATTTGTAGTAGGAAAGAATGGGGGTCATGCACTTGTAATTAGCCCACCGGATCTAGAGTTTTATTTTTACAAGGTTAGCGAATTGCTTGCCAAAGGCGTAGTATCATATGAGACTGAATCAGATGTCGGAAAACAGTATGGACAGATCTTCTTGGACAATACTAAACACTGGAAATAAAAAATTATCAAATTATATATGGGAATTTTTAGAATCTCTTTCTGAAATTAAAAATGCAAGTTTTTTATGCAGATCATCCAGATTCCGCTCTAGTCTTCTTAGAGTTTCAGTCAGAGAATTAGATTTAGTACCTTCAAGCTCCAGCATTACAGATTCCTTATGTTTCTCAAGTTTCGTGATTCTTTTCTCAGTCTCAAAAATTGCAGCCTGTAATGCCTCCAAGTCATCTTCAAAATCCAAATTACTGATTTTTTGAAAAATTATAACTTAAGGATTTGGTTGGTCAGTTCGAATTAACTGGATAAGGCGTTCAATGTTTTTAATGTCATTTAATTCGTTATTTAGCATTGACTCATATCTTCGCATCTCCACTAGAGATGTGATATTCCTTAATGCTTCTTGAAGCTCTGCAATCTTTGTTCTTGTGACATCAGCCCAAGTTGCAAGCATCTCTAACGCTTCCTTGGCATCGGCTTCTTTCATGTCAATAATTCTATAGATGATCTTTTAGATTAATTTTATCATTAGATAGATCAGATGCTAGTTTATTTTGTAATAACCCAATCGTAAATAATTTTTATTTGTTCCAAAACTATTGCGTTTATTTCAGCAATTTTTTGCTCTAATTGAGAGTTATATTCTTTTAATTCTTTATTTTCTTTTTCTAGTTCTGCTATTCTTTTCTCTAGTTTGATTACCATACCATTGTCTATGTATGGTTGAGTGTTTGGAGCAAGATTTGCATCATAGTATGGTTTTTTATCATAATGTCTATTATCATATTTCTCAAAAAATGAAACTACTCGTTTTGCCTCGTCATGTGTCAGATCAGTCTCAGAAACAATCAATTCCAAGAGTCTATCAATTTGGCCAGACTCCCAAAGACTTTGGATCTTCTCCATTGGGATAGAATCCATAATTTTTTGGGCCATTGGCTCTATTGTCTTCCACTGAGGATCATTAAGATATGGTTCCTTTGGTAGATGTGGTTTTACATAATTATCTTTCGAATCTTGGTATTGGGGTTTTGTTGGCATTTGGTTGATTTCATTTTTAAAAAATTTATGTAGTTCATCTAACTCTTGCATCTTCATAAATTCTAGATTCTTTCTCTTTTTGTCAAATTCTGCAATGAATTGATTGAACATCGAATCAATCTCAGATTGGGTAAGATTTGGATTTGCCTCAATTTTATTATAAATTTCCATCTTTACTTGACTGTACTCTTTTTCAAGATTTTCAAACTCTATCTGATAGCGTTTTTCAATTTCGTGTCTTTTTTCTTCGTATTTTCTTTTGACATCACTAGAGTTCTCATATGATGCAGTGCTTTCTGCCATCGCAGGGCTAATTCCCACTAGTAGTATTGCAAACAATCCAAGAACAGACAATACCACTTTCATTAATTTTTGAATAAAAACTTGGTATTAAAAGGAAAACATGTAATGTATAGTAACAGTAATAACCTAAAACAAAATTTACGCCTAAATTACATATTATTGAATTCTTTTTTGATGAAATCGGGGTATAAATCAGAAATTAAATCTGCAGAATTATACGATAGTAAATTTTGTGCCGAGTGTTTTGCCCATGACTTCCAAAGCATATCTGCAAACATTTGGATTTAGTGTGAAAAATCCTCTGAATTTTCCTTCCTCATATTCTTCTGCAATCAGACCAAATGGCCCATATGGACCTCGGGTGATTACACTCCAAACATCATCAAGGTCTGTATCTTTACAATTAATGATGTTAATTTTTTGAGGCGATTTAATCTCAGTTTTTCCGTAATCTGCAATTACCCAAATTTTTGGTATTTGCTCGATTAGTTTCTGATAATGTTTTTCAACAAATTTGTACCTTGCAATTTTTTCAAAAGTTGCAAGTAGTGGCTGAGCATTTTCTTGAGCATGTTTTTCTATTAATTTGCTAATGTGAAGTAGTTGCTTTCTTTCTGCATGAAAATTATGATATCCTGCTTCGATGAATTTCTCCATACTCCATATTTGAAGCATTGAAGGATCCTCATCGTGCCATTCTGCAAGCTGTGGAAATTGTTCCCAGACTTTACCTAGAAAACCGAGATAAGGTGCTGCCATATATTTTTCAAAGTTAAAATCAGATATAAGTTAATCCTTGCATACGATTTCTGATAATTACAAATTGTTTTTATGGTGTTATGTAATACAATAATCATGGGACGATATGAAAAAGTTCTCAATATGTTAATGGATTATGATGAGTCTATACGATTAGCAATAATTAGCAATACATCAGGCGATATATTATGGCATTCTAAAAGAAACGATGCAAAACTAAAGTCCCAATTGCTGAAACAAAAAAAGCGCTTAAACGTGAATCAGATGATTGGATAGATAGGTGTAAAACTGCAGATCGAGCTGCATTAGGCCGTGCTCTTTATCATATCACATCATTTGAGAAGACAAAAAGAGTCACACTGCCAATTGATGCATTTCACCTATTGTTTATGAGTGTAGATAACACTCCTATGAAAAATACAAAGAAGAAAAGTTATGGGAAATTAGTCGAAATGGGAAAAATATTGTCAATAGTTGACTTTGTAAATACATTTGAGTAAAAACAGATCTTTCCGATATTTGCTAGTATCATTTTTTTGGACATTAGAACAATCATTTAGAATATTTATTAATACAAATTTACAATCTAACTTGTGGACAAATATGAGAAACTTCTCAACATGCTGATGGATTTTAATGAGAACATCAGGTATGCAGCAGTTGCAGACAGCAATGGTCAAATAATGTGGAACAGCCAGAGAACTGGATTAAAAAATATCGTACCACCAGAAGAGACAAAACAGACTATTGGAAGAGCACTTCGTGGTTGGAAGGAAAACGCAACTGTAAAAAATTATCTCGGTTCTGGACTGTATTCTATTTCATCATATGAAAAAATAAAGAGAATATCGGTTCCATTGGATGGCGGAAAGATGTTGTTTTGTACAGTTAGCAATGAGCCACTAGGAAAATCATCAGACGGTAAAAAGGGATACGGTCACATTGCCGAGATGGGAAAAATATTGTCAATAGTTGATTTTATAAAATCTCAATAGAAATTTAAAAGATAATTTTTATTCTCTATCGATGTATTCTTCGATTCCAGGAGGTGTTGGTGCCAATCCTTTTCTCTTTCTAATTTCTGCAATTGCAGTTGTAGCAATAGATTTTGGAAGTTCAGTCCATGCCTTAAAGGATGTATTCCATGTTGCACGTCCTGCTGTTTGTCCTCTCATTGCTTCAGATAATGTAAAGGTTTCAGATGCTGGGATTTCGCCAACAATAATACTTGCAGCTCCTTTTTGTTGCATGTCAAGTACCTTACCACGTTTACCAGAAAGAACGGTAGCTACGTTTCCTACCAAGTCAGTTGGAACTCTTACCTCGATTGCAAGCATTGGCTCCAATATTGTAGTTCCTGCAGTAAGTAATGCTCCCATGCATGCGCGTCTTGATGCCGGTCCTAGTTGTGAAAGACCACGGTGTGCAGTATCCTCGTGAGGTACAAAGTGAGTAAAGATGAATTTGCAGTCCCTCATCTGCTCTTTGCAGAGTGGACCTTCTTTCATTACTTCCTCAAATCCAGAATTAATAGAGTCAGTTGATTCTTGAATAAACTGGACACCTTTTGTTCCGTTGATCATTACGTTTCCACGTGGGTCTAGTTTCATAATTCTCTTAATTGTATCAGTATCCCAACCAGCACCCTTTAGAAGATCAGCTACTACTTTCTTGTCTTTCATGTCGCTGATTTCACCAGTTCTTAGCATATGTGCAATTGCTGGCTCCAATGGCTCGACTTTCATGAAAATCTTGTTGTGTCTGTTTGGGGATTTTGACATGATTGGCTCACATGTTCCTTTGACGGTTTCTCTGTAATTGATAAGTGGTTCAGATGTTATGATTTCTACTTTGGCGTCTTGAATTCTATGTGTCGCAACATCAAGGTGCAACACACCCATTCCAGCTACTAGTGTTTCACCAGATTCTTCATCGATTTTTACTACAAGGTTAGGATCCTCAATTGTTAGTTGTTTGAGAACCTCGACAAGTTTTGGCAAGTCTTTTGGATGCTTTGGTTCTATTGCAACTTGCACAACAGGTTCTGATACATATTTGACTCCCTCAAACATTGGAATTCCTTTGACAGATGAAATTGTATTTCCTGCTCTAGCTTCAGTTAATCCTAATAATGCCGGAATGTTTCCTGCACCAAGCTCACCTACTTGTTCTCTTTGGTTTCCCATGAAAAAGTTTACAGACTGAACTCTGCCTTCTCTTTTTGCATCAATGATGTTTATTGTTTGTCCATCCTTTATTGTTCCTGAAAATAATCTGCCAATTGCAACAGGACCTGCTGCAGGATCCAAGACCATGTTGACGACCATCATAATTGTTGGACCGTCATCACTGCATGCCAATAATGCTTTACCAATATCAGATTCAAGATCGCCTTTCCAAATTTGAGGAATTCTGTACTTTTGAGCAACATGTGGTGGTGGAACGTGTTTTACTACCATTCCCAACACTGCGTCAGCCAGAGGAGCTCGTGCTACTAGGTCCTCTACTTTTTCATTTTTGTAAGCATCAATGACATCTTTGAACGTAATGCCTTTTTCTTTCATGATATCTACGTTAAATGCCCATTTGTCTTTGGCAGAACCAAATGTAACACTGGCATCCTGAATAGATACTTTCCATTTGTCTTTGTATTCAGGTTCAGCATAAGTGTCAACTAGTTGGTTAAAGCTGGAAACTACACCGGCAAGTGTCTCTTGCATTTTTTCTGGTGTCAATCGTAATTCTTTGATTAATCTGTCTACTTTGTTGATAAATAAAACGGGTCTAACTCTTTCTTCAAGTGCCATTCTTGTCACAGTTTCTGTCTGAGTCATGATTCCCTCGACTGCATCACAGACTACAGTTGCACCATCGATTGCCCTAAGACTGCGAATTACCCTTCCACTGAAATCTACGTGTCCAGGTGTATCGATCATGTTAATGACATATTCTTTGTCTTTTTGGGTAAAGTGTAATGTTACGTTTGCTTGGTAAATTGTAATTCCTCTTTCTTGCTCCTCTTTATCAAAGTCCATTGCAAGTGCTTTTCCAGCTGCAGATGGGGCAATAATTCCAGAAGCTGCCAACAAGCTATCACTCATGGTTGTCTTTCCGTGATCAACGTGAGCAATTACACTAAAGTTTCGAATCTGTTCTTTGTTCTTGATGATTCTCAAGACTTCAGTCGTTGACTTGAATTTTGCCATATTCGCAAACCCAATTATTCAGCTATTAAATCTTATGAGCAAAATAGATCAATAGATCATTTGATTACTTGCATTACGAAATTTTTTCGCCAAAATAAAATAACATTCTTTTTTTCCTCGCTTTTTAGCCTCAAAAAGAGGAAATAACTGAGACAAAAACACATAGTAAAGAAACTGAGAAATCTTGTCTTTTGATTCAAAAGTAGGATGAATTACATTTAATCGGATACTTTTCAAATTTTTTACAAGCTGTTTGTTGTGAGAATTTTTTTCATCAAAGATTATCACAGTATCATCTTTTTGTATACAAAACAATTCCATATGTGAAAACTGCTCTATTCTCTGAAAATGAACGTCGTATCCTAAAATCTCATAAAATTTTGCAGCACAATACATTGCTATTGGATATGTATATTCTGAACCCAAAACAAAAATTCGCTTTCCTGTCTTTGATTTTTTTGCATCAGAAAATGCTTTTTTGAAAATTTGAGGATTTTGCGGAATAGATAAAGAAGAAACTAGCGAGATACAAGTCAAGGCAGTTTCTAAAAATGTGATGCTTCCTGCAGTAAAGACATCAGATGTGGAAGATTTCATAATTATGGAATTATCGCATGCTTTTGCCAGTTTACTTTGAAGTCTAGATGTGATAGCAATTGATTTTTTTGCAATTTTTGCAGCATTGATATTTGATATAGTATTTCCAGAAACTGAAACAAAATAGATAGTTTTATTTTTTGCAATTGTTTTGTTTTTTAACAAATCAAGTGGATCAAATGACCTTACATGATAATTCGAAAAAATCTCTGCTAGCATTGCAGATACAAAAGAATCACCAGTGCCAGAAAAGATGACATTTTTTTGCTGTGATTTTGAAAGAGATTTTTGAGGGCAAAATGTCTCTAAAAACTTGATTTGATTAAAAATATCTTTTTCATATGCTTCTATAGTGTTCACAAAAATAGTAAAACAATTGCCACATATTAGAAAAACGATCTAGTTTTGATTTTTATAACGACGGTTAAGGAGTAAAATGTGGAAATTTCCGTAGGACACACTCCAGACTCAGATGATGCATTCATGTTTTATGGAATGTTTACAGGTAAAGTTGCATCACCAGACTTTACAGTAAAACATGTCATTGAAGATATTGAAAAACTAAACAGAAAAGCAACCAATCCAGAGCTTGATGTAACTGCAGTGTCTGTTCATGCATGTGCTTACATTCCGGGATATACTATTTTGAGAAGCGGTGGAAGTTTTGGGATAGGATATGGTCCGATAGTTACTGCAAAAAAGGAAATGACATTAGATGAAATTAAAAAAGGCAAAATTGCAATACCCGGAAAAATGACATCAGCATTTTTATTACTTCAACTTATGATAGGCAAGTTTGATTATGTTGAAATGAACTTTAGTGATATTCCAGAGGCAGTAAGAGATGGAAAAGTAGATGCAGGACTAGTAATTCATGAGACCCAACTATCATATCAACAAGAAGGAAACCTCAAAATCGTCGATGTTGGAGAATGGTGGGATAAAGAAACTGGAGGACTGCCAGTTCCGTTAGGGATTAACGTTATGAAGACAAGCTTGGGAATGGATACTATTCACAAGTTTGACCTATATCTGCAAGAATCAATTCAATACGGATTAGACAATCTAGATGATGCATTAAATTATGCAATGCAATACAGTAGAGGAAAACCAAAAGATCTAATTGAAAAATTTGTAAAAATGTACGTAAACAAAGTCACCGTAAACATGGGCGATAAAGGAGAAGAGTCGATTAGAAGACTCTTTGAGATGGCAAAACAAAAAAATCTGGTGCCAGAATTTGAACTCAGCATAGCCATCAAGTAATTATATTACAAAAAATTTCATAATACAATGGGAGACGGAATAGGAGGACCTGTGATTAGTTGTCTGTCAAATAATACATTTGAGATGCTTGTAACACATTTTCGTAAAGACAACAAAGATGAGTATGCAAAGACTGAAAGAATAATTATTGCAAAGATTGACAATCCAGATGAGCCAGAATACAAAGAAACAACAAAGGTAGATTTGGAGATGGCATTAACAGGAAAATTTGTCTCATGCAATGTACAATATCGAGACTCAAAGACAGATGCACTTGTTTGTAATGTGTTTGTTCAAAAACCTCCAGAAGGATTTTAGAGTTTAAATTGTTTGTAACATAAATTATTAAAAATAATAAAAAATCAAAAATAATAAGCAGATAATTTAGCAAATTATCATAAATTTAATGAAAATACAATGACACTAATATTTGAGTAAAAAATACACCAAGTATGAGATTTGTCGTAGACCAGCAAGTTGAAGACATTGAATTACCTGAAAATTTAAAATTAAATACGTTTTTGCAGGAATTTCACTCAGATTGTCCTCATTCAGAATGTAGTTTTGGATTTTATGGATTTGCGTTTGGTCAATCCCCATTTCCCGTACCAAAAATTATGCAAGATGCTTTGATAAAAAATGCAGGTAAGGGAGCATACGCTGCAGTTCAAGGAATTCCCGAGTTAAGAGAAGCAATTGCAAAATACAACAAGTATTATTTTTCAATGGATATTGACCCAAAGAGGATCTATGTAGGACCAGGAACAAAAGAACTGATATTTAATTTACTTGAAATTTTACACGGAACAGTAATTTTACCAACACCTGCTTGGCTTGGGTATTTACCTCAAATTAGATTGTTAAAGAAAAATTTCCACATGCTGCCAACACAAGCAAATCAAAAAATTTCACCAAGTGACCTTAGAAAACTTGCTCTAAGACTACACGATAGACAAAAGATTCTGATACTAAACAATCCAAACAATCCAACAGGATTACTTTACAACAGATTAGAGTTAGAAGAGATTGCAGATGTATGCAGAGAGCAATCAATTGCAGTTATTTCTGATGAAATTTATGCACAGACAACTTATGACTTTACCAAATTTGTCAGTATGGGGAAAATTTATCCTGAAGGAACATTTGTTACAAATGGGTTATCAAAATCCCATGCAGCTGGAGGATATAGATTGGGTTATGTGATATTTCCGCAACACGCTTTAGATCTTAAAATGCAATTTAAAAAAATACTTGCCACGGAGTATACTGCAGTATCAACTCCAATTCAATATGCAGCAGTTAAAGGGTTTGAAATTAGTGATGAAATTAATGAGTATTTTGAAATTACAAGAGACATTCACAAAATTATGGGAGAGTATGTTTACAATGTATTATCAAAGATTGAAGGAGTAAAGGTCACAAAACCTGAAGCAACATTTTATCTTTTAGCAGATTTTAATCATTATGCAGCAGAATTACAAGTAATGAAGATCAACACATCGCAAAAGCTATCAGAGGCATTGATTGTTCATCCATATCACACCGCAATTGTGGGTGGAGATAGCCTCGTATTGGAAAGAACTGATTATAGCGCAAGGATAGCATATGTTGATTACGATGGTGCAAAAGTTTATGAAAATTATAAAAAACAGAAACCAAAAACAAGTGCTGAAAAACTAGAGTTTGCAAAAATCAATGCCCCAAGAATAGTAGCAGGATTAGGGATGATTGAGAAATTCTTTGAAAAACTCAAAGAAGACGTAGCAACCAATCTTAGTTCAAAAAGAGATAGTCTCAGTGTTCCAAATTAGAACTGTCTGGGTTTTTTAAAATTCATTAAAAATACATTACAAAAACATGCTTTGAATCGCTTTAATTCAATCTTAAAAGGATGTTGTATGCATTAGAATACAACACCAACCTGATTATCATATCAATCAAATAGAATACATGGATAGTAAAAAAAGAACTCTGGCCAAGACAGCATTATACAGAGGGTCAATTACAGTTCTGTTGTTTACTTTACTATGGTTTTCAACTAACAACATCTATGAAACTTCATTCATAACAATAATTTTCAACGTCTTAGCAACTATAATTTATTATTTCCATGAAAGATTATGGGGTAAAATAAAATGGGGAAATTCAGAAGCGCCAAAACTAGTTAGCAATCAAAACGCAAGCTGTCAATAAAGAATATCATCGACGAGTAACAAAATTATTTAGAATTCTTTTATTTTCTTTTTCTTTATTTTTTTAGGATTGTTTTCATCTTCATATTCTATTTTTTCACCGCAAAATGGACAAAAATCGATTGGTTGTACTGAATGTCCTTCATATGTAATTTTATTTACTATTGCAAATTTCCCTTGTTCATAATTCCAAACAGTGAATTTTTTGCATAAAGTTTTGAATTGCTCACAACAAAATTGAGTATCTCGATTTAATGTAAAATTAGAATAGCTGTTATTTTCAGATTCTGGATCCTCATGAGTCTCTTTTTTGTAAATTGCCAGCATAGAAAAGTCATTTAAATAACACATTAACGCCTGATAAACCCTTTCTCAATTAAGAAGAGCAAAGATGTCAAGAATACTACTTGCAAGTCAAGTCAATCAACACATAATTTAAAAAATCAGTGGCTTTGATCTAATATCATGAGTGTAGAGCGCATAGTCTTTGAGTATGTGAAGTATATCGATAAGGAACCAGGCAAGTGTCCTGCTTGCGGCTTTAAAATAATTATTGAGTGTTGTAGTTTCATAAAAGGCCGAGGATGGTTTTGCCCAAGTTGTAAAACATTGTCAGTTTACGACAAAGACATTCAAAAGATGATAGGAGAGAACGTCTCAGTCTTACCGGTAATTCCAAAACCCCCATATTCATTTGGAGAGACATTAAAACCGTCATCAAAAGTACGATTAATCGAATAACAATAGAATCTTCTGTATAAAGAGAACCATAGATTGACATGGATGTTTTTGAACCAAGGTTTAATTTTAGTTGCTTCGTAGTAAAAAAATGGGAATTGTTTCAGTAAAAAAAGGATGGACTAAAAATAGCAAACTGGCATTGATTGGCCTTACAGGAAGCATCATAGTAATTATCATCACATTATCGTTTTGATAAACTAATTCTCTAATTGAACAAGCATAAATTTGACACCGATAAATAACAACATGCATTGTGATGATAAAAGAATGATTGTTGTTCTAAAAGAGAGCATTCTGAATTATTTTAATGAACTAAAAGAAAAAGACTTTGACGATGAGTTTGCTCTAAAAAATCTCAATGAATCAATAATAGAATACAAGGAGTACAAACTTTCACTAAAAGAAAAATAGCAAAAAACGTTACAGATTACACATATGAGTGGGTTTATGCGTAAAGATGTCCAAGACATATTTTGATCTATACCAATTAATTAGAAAAGAGTCGATCTAAATTTGCACATCGTTTCAAAGATCTAAAATTACTGACCCCAAATTATTTAATGTCATATAATACAGAATGCGTAATGTCAACTAATCCGGAACGATCAATATCTTACGTTCTAACCAAATACGTTACCGCTTACATGAACAAAGACGTGTTGATGTTAAATCAAAACACTCACACAAGAGAAGCTGCAAGATTACTGCAGCATCATGAAAGAGACGACATAGTTGTAGTTGATGACGATAACAAGCCAATTGGAATCGTAACTGATGAGGATATTATCAACAAAGTAAGCGATTCTACGGTAAATGCAGAATTTACATTTTTAAAAGAAATAATGACTACGCCACTAATCACAATTAATGAAAAATCAACTCTTCAAGACGCGCTACATAAAATGCGAGATCATGACATTAGAAAACTTCCAATTGTAACAAAGAAAAATGAAGTTATCGGGATTATCTATCAAGGAACAATTGCAAATGTAATTAGAGATGCAACAGCTACTGCACCTAGGCTTTTCAGTCCGCCAGTAAAGGCAATATTGGGAAATCTTGGATTTGTGTTGCAGTTTGCAGGTGTTTTGCTTATCGTACCTGCAATTTTATCAACAATACTTGGAGAAACTGTAACTGCTACAGGAATTTATCTTACAACAGTTCTGTTATTAGTTGTAGGATTCTTTCTGAACTCATACGGTGAAAAGGCAAGTCTTAATCTTCACCAAGCATCAATTCTCGTAGTTTCAAGTCTTTTAGTATTGACATTGTTTGGAACTATACCGTATCTGTACATTATTCCGTATGAAGGTTCAAGTTACGAGGTATTTGCCAGTGCATTTTTTTCTAGTGCTGCAGGATTTACAACAGGAGGTATATCACTATTTGATTATCCAGAAGACCTTCCTCAGAGTTTTACATTTTATCGAAGTTTTACACAGCTAGTAGGAGGAATGAGTTTCATCTACCTGATAATTACTGCATTTTATCCAGAATCAAAGCTACAGTCCATGCGAGGTTTTATTTCCGGAAGGACACTGCATATGAGGGAATTATTTGCAACCATAACGATAATTTTTATTCTGTACATTTTCATCGTTGCAATTTTACTATACTTGTTTGGGGAAAGAAATATCATTGATAATTTTTCATTATCTATGAGCACGATAGCAACAGGTGGGTTCGTTCCAAATTCAACAATTCTTGATAATCTGATATGGCAAGAAAAATTAACTTTGATTGGAGGGATGATACTAGGTGCACTTCCATTTACTTTTCACTATGCATTGGTAAAAAAGAAATTCTTAGCACCAAAACTTGGAAAGGAAGTTCTTGTGTATTTTACAATTTTAGGTAGTGCCATTCTGTTGTTCATAGGACTTAGCGGATTGGACCCTCTGACTGGAATATTTTATACAGTATCAGCTAGTACTACGGCAGGATTTCAGATGGATGATTTATCTACATTCAATGTTCCAGCACATGTGATTTTGATCATAATGATGTTAATCGGAGGATGTGGTTTTTCAACTGCAGGTGGAATCAAGATATTTAGATTCATGCATCTTAAAGACATTAAAAAAATAATTAATAGGAAATTACGTTCAGAGTTAACCCCACAGGCAAAAAAAGAGCTAACTTCAACAATAATCATAATTGCACTCTTTCCATTGATTGCATCAATGAGTGCAGCATACATGACATTTGCATACGAAGTAAATTTCCAAGATGCATTCTTAGAATCTACAGGAATAATCACAACTGGAGGACTATCAGCAGGAATTATTGATATTGACACTGATCCTACGGCCAAAATAATTTTCTCGTTTCTGATGATTTTTGGAAGAATGGAGATCATTGCCATCATTTACATATTTGTACCCAAATTAATTTAATTAAAAATACAAATTATAAATTTAAAAATCATCCAATTACCTAATATATGATAAAAACTAACTTTTATTGAAAAGATGCTAATAGACAAAAAAATATTTGCAGCAGGAATTGCCATGGTGATAGTTGGCATCATCATTGTCGTAAACCTCAACGCAACAATGCCGGCAGGACAATCGGGGATGAGCGAAGAAGAGGTCGTAGATTTGTTGACAAAACAACAGGAAAATCAAGACATGACAACACTTGCAGGAATCTTAATTGGCGTAGGGTTTTTGCTGATTTTAATTAGTTTTGGAGCAAGAAGAAAAAACAAAGATAATCTCAAAAAAGAAGAAAAAAAGCCAGCCACATAAACTTCAAACATTTTAATTCCAAAATTACTATTACAAAATATTGATTCATGCAGAGATTAGTGTGTACCCAATTGGAACAAGCGAGACAAGCGTAAGTTTCTACATCGCTAAAGGAATAGAAGCAATCAAGAACATGAAGGAAATAAGATATGAAATTAATCCCATGGGAACCGTTTTAGAATCAGACAATATTGATAAGATTTACGAAGCATCTAAAACAATCATGGAAGTAGTACACAATCTAGGAGTAAGTAGGGTAGAAGTTATTTTAAAGATTGATTCGAGGAAGGACAAGCAAGTAAAAATGGAAGACAAAGTTGAATCGATAAAAAAACACTTTAGATAATGAAATTAAAATTTTCTTATAACATTAAAAAAGCTGTCACGTTGTGCAGGGTTTCGCCCAATCTCTTTTACAGTAGTAGCTAACTCTTCAACAGATGATGTGGTAGGCTTTCCAGCTGCACGGTAAATCTCCTCAGAAAATGCAGTTCCTACTAGGTCATTTCCGCCATTAGATAGTGCAACTTGGGCAAGTTTCTTGCCATAGGCCACCCAGTATACAGAGATATTGTTCAAAACATTTGCAAGCATCAACCTAGACAATGCAATAATTCTCAAATCATATACGGAGGAGCATTCATGATTTACAAGATGCTGCTGCTCAAGTTCAGTATTGTCTAAACTAAATTTTAGTGGAATTAAAGTAATGAATCCGTTTGTCTTTTTTTGTAATTCACGAATTTTTATCAGGTGATCAATGATATGAGATGGTTTTTCAATATGACCATAAAGCATGGTGACATTACTTTTGATTCCAAGATTATGGGCTTGCTCTATAGTGTCTAGGAATTCCTGTCCAGTGCATTTACCTCGAACAATTTTTCCTCTAATTTCAGGATGGAATAATTCAGCGCCTCCTCCTGGCATAGAATCAAGACCCGCGGATTTAAGACGGGAAAGGACTTCCTTTACAGAATTTTTTGTAAGTTTGGACAAAAAGAAAATTTCAGCAGCAGTAAGTGCTTTGATGTTTAACTGAGGATGGTTTTTCTTGATAACTCTCATCATGTCTTCATAATATTCCAAAGGAAGTGTAGGATGGAATCCACCTACTATGTGAACTTCGGTTGCACCCATGGATTTGGCAATTCCAACACGTTGTTCTATTTGCTCTGGGGTGAGTGTGTATGCATCTTCGGCACCATCTTTTCTATAAAATGCACACATCTGGCAGCTAGCTGCGCAAACATTTGTGTAATTCATGTAATATGATGCGGCAAATGTTACTGTGTCACCAACTAATTTTTTTCTTGTAATGTCTGCAACTGCACCTAATACGTGCAAATTATCATAATTCATCAATTCGATACCATCATCATATGTTAGCTCTTCACCAGAAATTGCTCTATCCAGAGCCTTTGATTCAGATATGAGTTGATCTAACACATTACAAGTCAGTTGTTAAAGGATATATTCCTTAACCATAGGTCTCAAGA
>Ga0207952_1000060_pt1 | contig 124564 bp, 121 predicted proteins | sample SubbioR12Aug_8Ca_FD_184831 | JGI IMG/M metagenome (GOLD analysis project Ga0207952, IMG submission 184831) | Serpentinite rock and fluid subsurface biosphere microbial communities from McLaughlin Reserve, California, USA - CR12Aug_8Ca (SPAdes) | ecosystem: Environmental > Terrestrial > Deep...
ATTGTAGACTTTTGCCAGGGCTTGCTCTCTGAACTCGTCAGAATACTGCTTTTTCGGGGTAATCATTTTTATCTCAAATTTAAAGGGCTCTAAAAATTTGAGGCGACAACTATTTTGACGCAGGGGGCTAACACTTTAAACAACACGTATTCCCCGGTTTGGACATCAGACTGATAGGTGGAGGTGCAATTGTGTTGTTGATGGGATTCCAGAAACAGTGCTTGATAACTGCCTAGCTGAATGATGCTGTCGTTATCGACTAATCCGACGGGTTCATAGCGGTCGAACCAATGCCGTTCCAGCGCGTGGCATTCACAGGTCGTTAAATAGGGCTCACAAATTTCAACGACTGCCCACAGATCATCGATAGCAACAGACTGTAAGGCCATCATCACTGCATCGCTGAGCTGGTTATCCAGACGTTGCAACAGCAGATTCAAGTCTTTAAAGTGGCGGCAGCGCCTTAGCTTTTTGTCGATGTCGGCAAGTCCTAGTCGTTTAGCGGCATCCTGAATCTTGGTTACTTTAAAGGTGGCCAGATCAAAACACAGGTGGGTATGCACACTGCGGGTAACAAAGCGTGCATCCGCTAAGGTAGGAAATTTGGCCAATAAGGCTGCCAACGGCATAAACGTTTCGGTTTGGCGGGGAATAGCCGATACGGCGACTCGTTCCAGACTGCCATTGGCAAAACAGCGGTACAGCTTCGCCAACTCGGACAAGGCATACTGCACCAGTTCAAATTGCGAGCTGAGCGCATTCACCTGCTGGAGAACCCAACCACTACGCGCAGTGATGGGTAACCCGATAGCGGGCAAAATACTATCCACAGCAGTGGATTGACAAATAGCTAGCCGTTGCTTACCAGGCCAGTGGTGTTTTTCCGCCGTGTGCTGAATCAACAGCAACAACAGCGGCTGGGCTTGTAGTAGCGGATTGTGCCGATAACCGTTCAGCCACAAGCGTTCGTCGTCAGTATAGGGAGACTCTATTTCTGAGCATGCTGTACGGCTAACCATATTCAGATTACCCCCAGTTCTGCCAGCGACGTCACTTCATCACCGCCCACTACGAAATGGTCGAGTACATTGACCTCCACCAATGCCAAAGCTTCTTTGAGCTTCTGGGTAATATCACGATCACTCTGACTGGGAACAGCAGTGCCGGACGGATGGTTATGCGCAAAAATGATCGCCGCGGCATTCAACTGTAACGCACGTTTAACGACTTCTCTGGGGTATACCGATGCCGACGCCAAGGTGCCGGTAAACAGCATTTCAAAGGCTAAGATGCGATGCTGATTATCCAGAAACAAGGCCCAGAAGGTTTCATGCTCAAACCCCGCCATTTGGGCAGGCAGATACGCGGCGGCGTCTGAGGGATTGGTCATCGCCCGACCACGGGCAAACTTGCGTCGAATCAAGCGATTGGCCATGGTGAGAATTTCATCGGAACTGACGGGGCGATGGGTTTGATACAACCCCGCTGCTTCAGTAGCAACAAAGCCAATATGGGATAGCGTATTCATAACAGACTCCTGTAAGACTAGACACAGCGACATCCACAGACGTTTAGGACCGAGTTGCTAATCACTGCGACGTGAAATAATGGAAAAAACAAACATGAAAAATCGAAATAACTAAGGCCCACAAACGCTACGATTTACGCTTCAGCAAATAGGTATGGGTCGGCATTAGCCAATGCAGCTTGGGCTCGTCGTCATGCAACATCGAACAACTGCGCTGTAACAGAAAACGGATGCCATCTGAATCGTAGGTTTTCACGGTTTTATCGGTAATACCTTCGATCAAGGTCCAATGGTTTAAATACCCTTCCAACCCGGCAAACACGATGCTGTGCGGTTGCTGTAGAAACTGATCTAAGGTGGCTAAATACTGCTGCTTATCGACATGAGGCCGATGATGAAAGGGTTTTGAGCGTTGTATCGGATACTGCTGGCAGACCACATAGTTCAGAATGGCGGCCATGTCGTGAATGACAATGCCCTGTGTACAGCGTTCGGCTAAGGGGCCGCGTGATTCGAGAAAGCGTAGGATGTCCAGAAACAAGGCTTTGGCATGACGCTTACTGATTGGCCCGCACAACACATCCACCGCATTGACCATCGCATACACACCGCACAAGCCATCCAACTGGCCCTGCCGGTAAGGTTTTGGCATAACACACCCCAAAACACACTACATACCAAAGTCAGCGGCTAGAAGCAGACACGTTAAATACTTGCCGAGACACATACTCACAGAAGTTGGCTTGCCACAGCTCAAACAGCTCAGCACCCCGTGCAATCGGAAACTCTCTGCCCATCTGCTGAAACACCTTGTAGCCAAAATCAAAGTCGATTTCTTTGTCCAGCTCGGCATAAGGCCCACTGCCATAGTATGCAAAATCCGTGATATAGAGAATACGGCCCTCTTCATCGACCGCAATCTCGACCGGATGATAACCACCGCTTTCAGCACTATAATCAGGATCACGGAAATTGAGGATAAAACCTGCCGAGGCATCACAGATTCTGCTGTCAAAGTGTTGTTGAATAATGGCGACCAATTGATCGCTGACGGGTAAAGGGTAACCTGTCGATTGTATTTGCATAACGTGCTCCCATAGCAAAGCACAGCGAGGACAATAATTGTTCGCTGGGTAGATTGAAATATTGGATTTAAATAAAGATGAGCCTTTGAATTCGCTCAAGAGATATATAACACTATAAGTGATATGCTTAGCATTTAATATTCTACTTACAGTGAATATTATTATATTTGGCGTTTAAATTTTGTCAAATAAATCTACAAGCACAATAATAGCTATTAAATCATTCACCATTATGTTCAATGGCTGGTTTTGAAAATAATAATTGGCATTTTTAAGACCTAGTGCAGCCAACATGGCTCAAGTAAATTCTTCAAAATATTTATTAATCAAATATAACCAATTTTTCGCAACAAAACTGTATTTCGAGGCATATGACTGGTACTGCATTAAAATTGGTTGACTTGCGCTGTTTAACAAAAAATAAATTAAATAGATTAAATAATGTCAAGCCAAACAGATTGAATGAATAAGGCAGTGTATATGCAAATACTCAGATGTCAGCACATAGCTTTTAGTTACGTGCGCCACTCAAACTAATACTGTAGTTGAAACAAGTACTAAAGGCATGCAACCATGCAAGTCAAGAAATCAGCAGAGGAACCCGCTAAAGGGGCTAAAGCAGCTAAAGTGTAGAAAATTGACTTTAGCTGCTTTAGCTGTGTGTACACTCTAAAGACAAACAATCAATTTTAGCTGCATTAGCTCTTAACAGAACACACACAAAAGTTAGAAACAAGAGACGACTTTAGCTGCTTTAGCAGACTAATATATAAGCCATTTTATAGTTATATTATATATAATATATTTCTGTCATTTCTCGTTAAGCTAGTCAGCTAAAGCAGCTAAAGTCTTTTTAGTTTGATGCTGACCATACATGATAGTCAGCATCGATTGAAAATTATTATAATAAAGCTGGATTGATTATATACTCTGGGTCAGGTTTTCTACCACCCGATGACTTGCTAGGTGCCACAACTTTTAACCAGTTTTCATTTGTCAAAATATTACAAGCATTTTTAACATCCTTCGGATTAGTCAATCCACTCCATTTTTTGTCATACACCTCTTTAGGCTTAAATGGTGATGGAATTTTGCCTTCCTTGATTTTCTTAGCAAGTAATCTTGCCACGTTCTGACTTGGAGGCGCAACCATACCGTAAATACGGCGAGCGTGGCTTTCCAAAAATATACACCAAGCAATTGCTTCTTTAGCAGACCCTTCAGAAATACGACTTTTAGGGTTATCACTATCAGCAATCTTCACCAAATGAAATATAAGAGCCAAACTCGGCATTAACGAACGATATTTCGCTAAATGCTCCTGAATTAAAAAATTGCTCTCATTTGTTATTCTATCCTGCAACCTGATAAACCATTCGCCGACTATTTCTTGTGCCTCCTTTGAAAATCGATAATAGGGCCTATTATTAAATTTATCTTTAGTAGCGCCATGCTCGCAAAAATCCATTTCAGCTAGCTTTTCAAGTATGTCATAGACCTGATTTTTCGCCTCGTCATTGGGATATTCGTCAACGTATTCGGGCTCTGGAGTATCAGGATAAACCATCAACTGAAAGCGTTGCAGCATGCCGTCATTTCCACCTGTTGCGGTTTTTTTCAGGTATTCAACTAATCGATCTGGCTGAATACCACCTAAAAGCGAGATACAAATTGATGGGACATTCACTAGTTCTCGACCTATCTTTACATCCGTATAAGAACTATCACCATTCCAACCCGTTAAATAAAAAGCTCGTTCTTGCGCACCTGTTCTTTCTTGCCAATGTGAAAGCATTCCGGGTAATTCATCTTTATTAACAAAGCAACCTCTTATGTTGGTTACATGAAGTTTGGCTAGACTTTGGTAGCTTGAGTCGTTTGTTACAAAAATGCGCGGCCCGGAAGGCTGGTTTATTTTTGAGTGCAGCGCCACTAACGTCCTTTTTAATGCCTCTTTGTCTTCTTCTGGCTCTGAATCGTCGTCAAGATTATCGGGTTCATCTAGCTTTTTCTCTATCTCAGAAATTTGAGATTCAATCTCTTTTCGCTCTAGCTCATTTAATACCTTCTGTTCCTCGTAAAGCAGTAGGTATTTTTGCTGTAAACGATCAAGCAAGCTTAAAACTTTTCCGATTGCAGGGGATTTCATCATGACCCCTGGGGGGCCGATACAAGCCCCCCAAAGATTGATTATTGCGGCCCAGTCATCACGTTGCTTGGGACAAACTGCACAACCATTCCCAATGATTGAACTCGTAGCAACTATAAGTGCAATAGCTACGAATTCTATTGGAGACTGCATTCGATAGCTTGTGTCAGTAATAAAAGCACGAAATGGTTTTGGAATCATTCCGTCAGTGAGCTTACGTACTGGCAGCAATTTATCTTCGGCAAATTCATTAGGCTCTTGCCAGTCAAATTCATCAATTGCTCCGGGTATCCAACTTTCCGGTACTTCCTCACTTTTATATAACAGTTTGGATATACGCTTTCTTAACGAGGTTTTTTGATCTTGATCAAAGTTGCTATACCCATTCCAGTCTGGCTCGTATTGTTGAATGTAATCTACAACGTCCCCCGATTCAGGAAGATTTGGTATTCGCAGAATCTTGATTTCGATGTCTGGATTTACACCCTTGAGTGATTGGTAAACGTCTTTGGCATATTTTTCACCAGGCTCATCGTTATCAGGAATAATGACAACTTTGCTGATGGTTTCAAACACTGACCAGTCAGCTTTAACGGCCGCATTGGCACCACCTAGAGAGGTTACTGCAGTGTATCCAAGACGAATCAAAGCGAGTGTGCATTTCTCGCCTTCAGCAATGAGTACGGCATCATCATCTTGCCGTTTGGCAAGATAATTAAGTCCGTACAAAGGCGTCGGATTAAGATCAATTCCAGCAAAATATTTCCCATTCTTCTTCTTAAAGAATGGGACAACAATCTTGTTACCGTTATCGTCTTCGTACCGCCCGGAATAACCACTGATTTTTTCGTCCGGATTTTTATAGGTCCATTGGTAAACACGTTTTTTTTCTTTAAAAATATCAGGGATCGCCATGCTCATGACAACCCCCAATCTGCTTGCAGTTTTTTCAACGCATCGACAAAGCTCAACTTATTGTGTTGCTGCGTGAACGCTATAATATCGCTACCTTTGGCGCCACAAGAGTAGCAGTTGAATGCTCCTGTTTTAAGATTTATAAAAAAACTACCCGGTCTTCTGTCGGCATGGAATGGGCATAGGCCAGCCTCATTCCATTCTTCACTGTTGGACTTGGCGCTGTTCAGCACAGAAGAATAAAAAGCAAATGGTAGAATCTCTGCCTTAATATTTCGAGCACGTAAATTAGAGGGGAAATTAGACATCGATCCCCCTTATCGCTAACGCCGAAAGCCAATCGTCAAATTTATCGATGTCGATAAATAAGGCGCCATTGACAATAATAACGGCCCCCGATTTAAGCAGGCCATTCGATTTAGCATTGGAAATCAAGTCTTCGAAAAAAAATGATTGTTGGAAAAGCCGCGAGAAAAACTGAGCTTCATTGATCACTTCACTTGATTCGTACCGGTAGCGATGGACAGTTAACATTTTTTCTTCGCTGGTATTTTCGTCACCCGTCTCGCATGTTAATGTCAAGCCGTATTTGTAATTTCCTACCAGCTGAACCAGTTTGCCATCCTTTGTTTGCACGGACTGAGTGGATTCAAGTGGAAAAAAATCTCTTATGACCGGAGGTAACTCATTAACCGAACACCCCATCATTTCTGAAATTTTGCCTATGGCAACATCGATAGTGGAGTTGTCTTTTTCCATAAAGTAATCGATCAAATTACTGCCATTTTTTGAACAACATTTTGTCCTAAAGGCACCCGTACCCGAATGGATACTGGATCTTCCATTCGCCTGAGAGCAGTTAAAAATGCATTCGTTAAGCTTTTGCCACGAGTTGCGTTTTATTTTGTAACCTGGAAGCGCCTCTTGGTAAATCTTCTGTGCATCTGCAATTTCCAAGGCGATTTCTGCCCGAATTGCTACTGGAATAATAGGGGCATTCATTTTGACCCCCTTTTATTTTGTGCTTCCACCCAAGCAAAAAATTTTACTTGATCGATCAAAACCTTCCGACCTATACGGACGATAGCACTGGATTCAGCAAGACCATTGTTGTCTTCATTATAAATTAAAGCCCGCACCCCACCCTCTGTAAAGGCTGGGTTTTGATCACAAAACTGCTTGACAGTGCAGTAAACAAAAGCCAGTTGTATGGCTTCCATTTTATGTTGCATGTTCATATTTCCCCCAAAAGTTTAGATAAACAAACTATTCGAATCACTCGGCCACAGAAGTTTGTGTGCTGTTGTTAAGATTCAGGGGGAATTGTCCTGATGGTTACAGGGTGCAGGGAAGAGAGGGCATAGTGTGCATTTTTCAGCACACTATGCACAGTAAGTATTTAAACGAAACTGATAGTCTGCTTCATGTGTGCTATTTCTCCCAGGTGATATTCGGCAGCAAGGCCAGCCGATACAATATCTCCAGTCGATCAGCCACTGAAATCGATATAGCGTGCGGAATCGAATACCGATGCAACCGATGCAACCGATGCAACCGATGCAACCGATGCAACCGATGCAACCGATGCAAAACATAACGCGTCTTCATTCGCCGTATGAAATTCATGGTCAGACCGACACGATTTAAATGGAGGCTATTCTAGCCTCACCGAGTGGACATGCGTTAAGCTATTGAATAGACATAGACTCAGACATCGAACCGGGTTCACCGAGGAAACATGATGACTATCGCAGCGCCTGTGACAGCTCTAACGATGATCGCGCTACTACCGATCTACATTGGCCTGGCTTTTCGGGTCATTAAAAAGCGACGCGAATTCAAAGTACCTGTCGGAACGGGTAACCAATCACAACTCGAAACGGCTATCAGAGCACATGGCAATTTTTCTGAATATGTGCCATTTTTCTTGCTATTACTGCTGACAGCCGAGATCAACCAAGCCCCCATGTGGTTACTGATTCTGTGTGCGTTGATGATGATTGCAGGGCGATTGATTCATGCAGTAGCCATCCCAGCCGGAGACATTCCGAAAAGGATAATGGGTATGCAATTGACCTTTGCGGCCATGGTCACAGCTGCCATCACCAATCTTGTGCCGTTAGTTTTGGGTCTTTTCTGAATCAGCTTTTTCGCAATACATCCACTCGTTGCATATAGCCACAGGACGTTATTTGTATTACTTGCGTTATGACGTATTAACAAAAGTAAAAATGTTATGACAGATCAGCGGTCTGATTGCTGTGGTGGTTCCGGCCAGAGGCATTCCTAATTTCTAAAGCAATCTATTCAGCATGACAATCCAGGCATGAGTTGGTGGCTGAAATTATTGTCATTTGCGGTGATGAGTTGCAGTGATTTATTTTAAACTGCGACAAAATTGCGACAAAGGTTGAATTTTAACATCGTTGCTTTATTGTAACTTATTGATTTAAATGGTGCCGGCAATAGGAATCGAACCTACGACCTTCGCGTTACGAGTGCGCTGCTCTACCTGCTGAGCTATGCCGGCTTTAGGCTTTTATTTGTAGATGGATTTAGGGTCTTTCAGGACGGGGTCTTTGGTTTGCCATTCGCCGTCTGTCAGGCTGCGGTAAAAGCAGCTTTCGCGGCCGGTATGGCAGGCAATGCCGCCTTCCTGGGCTATTTTAATCAAGATGACGTCCGCATCGCAATCAAGTTGTATGTCCATGACTTTTTGCCGGTGGCCGGATTCCTCGCCCTTACGCCACAGGCGTTGGCGGGAGCGTGACCAATAAACGGCATAACCTTCGCTGACGGTAAGGGCCAGCGATTCGCGATTCATCCAGGCGAACATGACCACCCGACCTGTATCGTGCTGTTGGGCGATGACAGGCACCAAGCCGTCCTCGGTCCATTGAATTTCATTCAGCCAACTGTCGCTCACAGGCGCACCTCTATGCCGCGCGCTTGCATGTGGCGCTTGGCTTGTTCGATGGTGTATTCGCCGAAATGAAAAATACTGGCGGCCAACACTGCGTCGGCCTTGCCTTCGAGGATGCCGTCGGCCAGATGGTCCAGGTTGCCGACGCCGCCGGAGGCAATCACCGGTATGCCGACCGCTTCGCTGATGGCGCGGGTCAGAGCCAGATCGAAGCCGGACTTGGTGCCGTCTCTGTCCATGCTGGTCAGTAAAATTTCGCCGGCACCGAAGTTCATCATCTTTACGGCCCATTCCACCGCGTCGATGCCGGTCGGTTTGCGGCCACCGTGGGTGAAGATTTCCCAGCGGTTTTCTTCGCCGTCCGGGCTGACTTTTTTGGCGTCGATGGCGACGACTATGCATTGCGAGCCGAATTTTTCCGCGGCTTCTTTGACGAATTCGGGGCGAAATACCGCCGCGCTGTTGATGCCGACTTTGTCCGCGCCGGCATTCAGCATGCGGCGAATGTCATCCAGCGTGCGGATGCCGCCGCCGACCGTCAGCGGAATGAAGACTTCGCTGGCGACCTGTTCCACCACATGCACGATGGTATCGCGGTTGTCGTGGGTGGCGGTGATGTCCAAAAAGGTGATTTCATCTGCGCCTTCCCGGTCATAGCGGCGGGCGATTTCCACCGGGTCGCCGGCGTCGCGGATATCGACGAATTTGACGCCTTTAACCACGCGGCCATTATCGACATCCAGGCAGGGTATTATACGTTTGGCGAGGCTCATGGGTTATGCTTGATGGTGTATTGGGCCGGCAACATTAGGCGCCCACGTCGGCATAGGATTCGGCGAGTTTTTCCGCCTCGGCAAAATCCAGAGTGCCTTCGTAAATGGCGCGGCCGGTGATGGCGCCCATGATGCCTTCGTGTGCCACTTCGCCCAGGGCGCGAATATCGTCGATATTGGTGATGCCGCCGGAGGCGATGACCGGGATGGTAATTTCGCGGGCCAGTTTGGCTGTGGCCTCGACATTGACGCCTTGCATCATGCCGTCGCGGGAAATATCGGTGTAAATAATCGCCGAGACGCCTTGGGCCTCGAATTTTTTAGCCAAGTCTATGACGTCGTGGCGGGACAGTTTCGACCAGCCGTCGATGGCGACTTTACCGTCCTTGGCGTCCAGGCCGACGATGATATGGCCAGGAAATTCGATAGCGACATCGCGCACGAAGTGGGGTTCGCTGACCGCTTTGGTGCCGATGATCACGTATTCGACGCCGGCTTCCAGATAGCCCTGGATGGTGTCCTCGTCGCGGATGCCGCCGCCGATTTGCACCGGTATATCGGGATAAGCCTGCACGATGGCATGAATAACGTCGGCATTGCGCGGTTTGCCTGCAAACGCGCCGTCCAGATCGACCAAGTGCAGGCGGCGGGCGCCGGCTTCCACCCAGCGGCCGGCCACGGCGACCGGGTCGTCGGAAAATACCGTATTGTCGTCCATCCGGCCTTGGCGCAGGCGAACGCATTTCCCTTCTTTCAAATCAATTGCAGGTATCAGCAACATAGTTCAATCTCAACGGTTAAATCATTTCTCAAAAGGTTAAAAAAGCCGGTGCGCTGCGCGCTTCGGCGCACGGCATTAAGCAGCGCCGTCCCAGCGCAAGAAATTTTGTAACAATTGCAAGCCTACCTCCTGACTTTTTTCCGGGTGGAATTGCACGGCGAACATATTGTCTCGGGCCAAGGCGCAGGTGAACGGATCCGGGTAATCGCTGGTCGCGATACTGTCTTCCTCTCTATCCGGCGTAACGAAATAACTGTGCACGAAATAAAACCGGCTGTCCTGAGCAATGTTATGCCACAGGGGATGGGATTTTTGTTTGACCCGGTTCCAGCCCATGTGCGGAACTTTTAATATCCCGCCGTGCTGGTCGCGCAAGCCGTCGGTAAACCGGCGCACGTGGCCGGGAAACAGATTCAAGCAGCCGATGCCGCCGTTTTCTTCGCTGTCGGTCAACAAAGCCTGCATGCCCAGGCAGACGCCCAGGAACGGCTTTTCGCGCGCCGCTTGCATGATCGGCTCGACCAAATTCAATGCGCGTAAAGATTGCATGCAATCGCGTATGGCGCCCACGCCGGGGAAAACCACCCGGTCGGCATCCTGAATCACTTTGGCGTCGGCGCTGATCTGCACCTGGGTTTGCGGGTCGGCATGCTGAAGCGCTTTGGCGATGGAGTGCAAATTACCCATTCCGTAATCGATAACGGCAACTGATGACATAAAAACTAGAAAATTAGGAAGAAAAACAGCTAAAGGGGATTATAGACTACCTTTGGTTGACGGCATGATACCCGCCATGCGCGGGTCCGGGCCGATGGCCATGCGCACGGCGCGGCCAAAGGCCTTGAAAACGGTTTCGGCAATATGATGGGCATTACCGCCTTTCAGGTTATCGATATGCAGGGTGACGCCGGCATGGTTGACGAAGCCCTGGAAAAATTCCTTGAACAAGTCGACGTCGAAACCGCCGATAAAGGCGCGTTTAAATTCTACTTCGTAAAACAAACCCGGCCGGCCGGAAAAATCCACCGCCACCCGCGACAGGGACTCGTCCAGCGGGCAATAAGCATGGCCGTAGCGGTAGATGCCTTTTTTATCGCCCAGGGCCTTGGCAAACGCCTGTCCCAGCGTAATGCCGATGTCTTCCACGCTGTGATGGGCATCGATGTGCAGGTCGCCGTTCGATACGATGTCCATATCGATCAAGCCGTGCCGGGCTATCTGGTCCAGCATGTGATCCAGAAAAGGCAGCCCGGTGCGAAAAGTAGCCGTGCCGTTGCCGTCCAGATTGACGGCAATCTTGATCTGGGTTTCGAGCGTATTACGTTCGACCTGTGCGGTACGTGGGTTCATGCTGGCTGCGAATGGGTTATTTCGGCGCTAGTTTACGTGATTGTGACCACTACGCCAAACTCTTGCTGGCAATTTCATAAACATCCTTCGAAAGCGCTTCGGTGGCGACGATGCGATGCAGCTGCTGCTTCATCAATTCCTGGCGCTTGCCGTCGTAGCGGCGCCATTGCGCCAAACCGGTCACCATGCGGGAAGCGATTTGCGGATTCAAGGTATTCAGAGCCAAAACCTGGTCGGCCAGAAAGCGGTAACCTTCGCCGTTTTTGGCGTGGAAGTGCAGCGGATTGGCTTGGCTGAAGGCGCCGATCAAGGCCCGTACCCGGTTGGGTGTGTGCATATCGAATGCCGGATGTTGCATCAAACGTTGTACGGTGGCAAAAGTGTCGGGCATGTGGCTGGAGGCCTGCAAGGCAAACCATTTGTCGATAACCAGGGCTTCGCGTTGCCATTGTTGGTAAAAACGGTCCAGACACTCGGCTTTGTCCGGGTGGTGGCTGTTGACGATAGCCGACAAGGCCGCTATTTGGTCGGTCATGTTGCGGGCTTGTTCGAATTGCGCTTTAGCCAGCGCGTAGCTGGCGCCGGATTCCAGTTGGTTGAGATAGCTCAGGCAGGCGTTTTTCAAGCGCCGTCTGCCGATGGCATCGGCACTGAACTTACCGGATTCGTCCCGGTGGTGGATACGGTAAACCCGTTCGAAGTCGTCCAGCAAATCATGGGCCAGGGTGGTTTTGACGAATTCGCGGGCATGATGAATGGCATCCACGTCGATTACCGGCATTTGCCCGGCCAGATAGCTCTCGTCCGGCAGCGCCAGCAGCAAGGCCTGATAGGACAAATCGTCGCCTTCCTCGGCCAACAGGCCATTGAAAGCTTTTACCACCAAGGCATTCAGATGCAGCGGCCGTTGCTGGTGTAAATCTTCGATCAAATCGAAAATCACTTTTACCGCCAGTTGTTGGCCGGCTTCCCAGCGGTTGAAGGTGTCGCTGTCGTGTTGCAGTAAAAACGCCAGCTCTTCCAGGCTGCGCGGCATGTTTAAATTCACCGGCGCGGAGAAGCCGCGTAACAGGGAAACCACCGGCTGCCGCGCCAGTTTGTCAAACACAAAGGTTTGCTCGGATTGGGTCAAGTTTAGCGTGATTTCCTCATGCTGCCTGCCGTCGAGGACGATGGGCGCCGGCGAGCCGTCCGGAGCCAGCAAGCCCAGTTTGACCGGAATATGCAGCGGGGCCTTCTCCGGCTGGTTGGGGGTGGGCGGGCAGCTCTGTTGCATGGTTAAACGCAGTTGTTGGGCCTGGGTATCGAATTGCTGGCTGACAGTCAGTACCGGCGTGCCGGCTTGCGAGTACCAGCGGCGGAATTGGTTCAGTTCGACGCCATTGGCGGCTTCCATGGCGTTGATAAAGTCTTCGCAGGTAACGGCTTGGCCGTCGTGGCGGGCGAAATAGAGGTCGCAGCCTTTGCGAAAACCCGCCGCGCCCAGCAAGGTATGCAGCATGCGCACCACTTCCGCGCCTTTTTCGTAGACGGTCAGGGTGTAAAAGTTGTTGATTTCGATGTAGGCTTCCGGGCGGATCGGATGCGCCAAAGGCCCCGCATCCTCGGCAAACTGGCGGGTTCTTAGGGCATTGACGTCTTCGATGCGTTTCACCGCTGCCGAAGTGCGGTCGCCGGTGAATTGCTGATCGCGGAAAACGGTAAAACCTTCCTTCAAACTCAGCTGGAACCAGTCGCGGCAGGTGATGCGGTTGCCCGACCAGTTGTGGAAATATTCGTGGCCGATCACGCCTTCGATATGTTCGTAGTCGCTGTCGGTGGCGGTGTCGGGCCGGGCCAGCACGAATTTGGTGTTGAACACGTTCAACCCCTTGTTTTCCATCGCGCCCATATTGAAATGATCGACGGCGACGATCATGTACAAATCCAGATCGTATTCCAATCCGTAGGTTTCCTCGTCCCAGCGCATGGCATTTTTCAAAGACTGCATGGCGTGGGTACATTTGTCGACATTGTGTTGTTCGACAAAAATTTCCAGCGCAATTTGGCGCCCGCTCATGGTGGTGAAGTTGTCCGCCACGCATGCCAGCTGTCCGGCCACCAGGGCAAACAAGTAACAAGGCTTGGCGAAAGGGTCTTCCCAGCCGACCCAATGCCGGTTGTGTTCCAGCTCGCCTTGGCCGATTTTATTGCCGTTGGACAGTAAAACCGGATACTGGCTTTTATCGGCGGTTAATGTGGTTTTAAAACGGGTCATCACGTCCGGCCTGTCCAGAAACCAGGTGATTTTTCTGAAACCCTGCGCCTCGCATTGAGTGCATAGCATGCTGCCGGACAGGTATAGGCCTTCCAGGGCAGTGTTGGCCTTGGGGTTGATACGGTTCTCGATATTGACGACGAAGGGCCGGTCTTGCGGCACGCGATGGAGAGTCATCGCCTCCGGGGTAATCGCAAAATCGGCCTCCGCCAGCGGCTTGCCGTCCAGGCTGATGTTTACCAGCTCCAAGTCTTCTCCGGCCAGTATCAAGGACGTGCCTGGATCGGCGCTTTGCGGATTGCGGCGCATGCACAGACGGGATTCGACCAGGGTATTTTGCTCGTCCAAATCGAAATTCAATTCGACACTGTCGATCAGGTATTCCGGCGGGGTGTAATCTTTCAGGTAAACGGTTTGAGGTGTGGCGTCGCGCATGGTTTATCGCTCGGTTTGAGGGGCGGGTTTGGGTTTGTAGGAGATCAGCCAATAAGTAAGTCCCAGCGCAACGATGACCGCCGCAATGGCGACAATGTAGGGCCAGTCCAGATCCTTGAAATCCAACATAATGACTTTTCGCGCTACCGCCATCAAGGCGGTGGCGATTACCATCCTGATAGGCAGTGCATCGTATTTGAGGTAGACGGTGATATTGATAAAAATTTCCACGGCGATCAATACCGATAGAAAAGAGCCGAAGATCGCCAAAATGTCGGTGACGGTCAGCAACATAAAGGGTGGCGCCATCAGGCGTTGGTAGATGACATAAAACACATCGGCCACGCCCCACAGGATGACTAGAGTCATCAGGACCGCCAGCACCTTTACTGCAAAATGAATCACATAATGCAGGACTTTAATCAAGCCGTCTTCCGCGACTAGCGGTAATTTTTCCTCGGCATTATCCGGGTCGCGTAAATTGCGGCTGGCAGGCGGGCGGGAAGGCGTGGCGGTTGTCGGGCGAATGGGCGGCTTATCCATGAATTGAACTCCGGTGATGTTGAAACGCGACATGGGCCAGCAGCCCCCATGCCAGTAAAAAAGCCAGTCCGCCCAGCGGGGTGATCATGCCCAGCCAGCCGATTTTCAGAATCGCCAGTAAATACAAACTGCCGGAAAATAGGACGATACCCGCCACCAGGGCCCAGCCGGCCCAAGTCAGGCATGGTTGCCGCGGGAGAGCGGCTATCAGCGCCAGTAGCAGCGCATGCCACATTTGGTAGCTTACCGCGGTTTTGTAGATGTCCAAATAGTGTTCCGACAGGACGTTTTTCAAGCCATGGGCGCCGAAAGCGCCCATGGCCACCCCCAAAAAGCCGGCCACGGCGGCAAATAACATGAAACGCGCTTGCATCATTTCTCCAACAGGCGCGACATCAATTGCACCAGATTGCAGGGGCGGGTGCGGAAGTCCAGTTGATCCTTGATCAGGTTTTCCCAGGCGGTACGGCAGGCCCCGGAAGAACCCGGTACGCAAAAAATGAAAGTGCCGTTGGCCACGCCGGCCAACGCCCGAGATTGCATGGTCGAGCTTTTAATGTCCTGGTAGGAAATCATCCGGAAAACCTCGCCGAATCCATCCAGCATTTTGTCCAGTAGCGGCGTAACGGCTTCCGGGGTGCCGTCGCGGCCGGTGACGCCGGTGCCGCCGGTGCTGATGATGGCGTGAACGGCTGGGTCGGCAATCCATTGGCTGACAACGGCCCGAATCCGATAGATGTCGTCGGGCACTATTTTTTTATCGTGCAGGCGATGGCCGGCTTCCGTCAGGCCGGAGACCAGGGTCTGGCCGGAGGAGTCGTTCGCCTCGGTACGGCTGTCGGATACGGTCAACACGGCCAGATTTAAAGGCAAAAATTCTCGAGCGTCACTCATTGGCGTCTCCTGAAAATGGTCTTGCATTCTAAGTAACCCCTAAGCGGCAGGCAAGCGGCGATTCAAGATTGTTTCCGGGATTGAACAATGCGCCGGCCTTGGCGGGCGCAAGGCGTTCCGAGCGATTGGCCGTCATACGGTTGTCATTGAGTCAAATGCCTTGATGTAAAGTCTGAGTGCGCGGGATATGACGTAATTATTTCCGGGTATTTTTAGTGCGGGACGCGATTTGTACTTTAGGGCAGTATTTTACCGGGATTAAGATTGGTACTATACACGGTGGTGCGTGAAATGCCGTAAGTGTTGTCTTAATTTTGTTTCAAAACACTTATATTTCTGTCATCAATGCGTAATATGCCTCATGTATAAGTCATATCGCATTTTTAATGCGCTATATGACGTAATTATTTCACAGACAATTTCATTCAGGGAGAAAACGGATGAGAGCAAGCGTTAATCGGTTTATGGCTATCGGCTTACTGGCTTTTTCCAATCTGGCTTCCGCCAGCATTTGGGAGCCGACGGCCAATGTAGTCAATTTCTTTAGTTTCCCGGCGTTTGCGGCCGGCCCGGTTACTTGGTCGCCAACCAGTACCTTAGGCATTTTCGAGGATACCGAAACCGCTTTCACGACTACACCCATTGCCCAGTTCAGCAACGGTGCGAATATCTCGTTTAGCCAAACTCAAGGCAGCCAGGACTGGACCATCACGGTGGCTTCGCTAGTTAACGGCGCAACCGTTTCGTCTGCCGGCATTCTGACGGCTTCCAACCGCTTTCAAGTGGCCTGGCTTTCCAGTGCGGGTACCGCCAATGAAAAATGGGTGGTGCAAACCGGTAGCACTTCCAACCCTTGGACACCGAATTTTTGGCAGTTGCTTTTTACAGACACGTCATTGCTCAGCAATAACGTCTCTATTGCCTACGCTACTAACATAAAACCCTATGAGGGTTTGGATGCGGGCGGTCCGATTAGCGGCGTGCCCGTGCCGCCGGCGGCGTTGAGCTTTTTGACCGGGATAGTCGGTTTTTTAACCTTGCGTAAACGCCGTACCGTTTAACCTGATCCTCCGTTGAGATTCCACTCCTGATTTCAAGCGCCGCTTGGTCGTATGGAGACGGGTGGGATCAACCCCGGAGGCTTTGTTTTTAAAGTCGCGGCTTGCTACAGCATCAACTTTTCCATAACGTGCGCTCTGGCTTGAGTCGGTTGTAGGTTGAGACCGGCATTTTCAGCCAGTTGGTGGAAATTATCCGAGCGTTCGGACATAAATGCCGCGGCCAGCATCAATTCCAATTCTACTCGCGGCACTTGTCTCATGAAGCGGCGCACCAGTTCCGAATCCACGCCGTCGCCACCAAACTCGCCCAAGGCCAGCGAACGGGAAAAACCGTAAAACTGGCGGATACGGTTTTCGCACAATTGGGCATGGCGGGCCCGATAGGCCGTATTTTGCAAGGATTCCGCGATGGCCAAGGCGGTGATGCAGGCGTTGTAAAAGGCGTTCAGCACGCCGTGGGAATAAATAGGATCGACAAACGAGGCGGCATCGCCGATACAGTAGAAATTTTCCCCACACAATTTACTGGAGTAATAGGAATAGTCCGGCCGTTGGCTGAACGAGCTTTCCAGGTATTCGGCCCCGTCCAGCAGCAGGTCCACATAAGGCGCGGATTTCAGCGTGTGCAGAAAATAGCCTTCGCGTTGATTTTTATCCATGGCGCGAGCCCGGTCGGTGTTGATGACCAAGCCGACGCTGGCAACGTGGCGCATGGCAATATGCCAGATCCAGCCATCCTCAAATGAGGTGACGAAGGTGACCGGCCGGACTTTACCGACCTCGCGGGCCGCATAACTGCGGCCATCGGCGCCGACATAGCGGGCGTTTTTGAAATGCCCCCACAAGGATAAAAAACGCATGCGCGAATCAATCAGGCGTTTGGATTTGAACTGTCCCGCCAGCACGGCGGACGAACCGCTGGCATCGATCACAAACCGGCAGCGAATCGCGCCTTCAACGGTATCGCCGCCGCGCTTATCCAGATAATTGACTTCCGGTTGCTGCAATTCCAGCCTGGCTTCCCGCACGGTTACCTGTTGAAAAACCTGCGCGCCTTGCCGTTCGGCATGCTTTAGCAACAATTCATCGAAAATGTCCCGTTCCACGTGCAGCGCGGGGCGGGTGAAGCCGAATTCGGCAAAGGCAATCCGGTGGATTTTGCCGTTCCAAACCGTAATGCCGCCGGCCTTGGCGACAAAGCCCTGTTGTTCCATCAACGGCGCTGCGCCGGTCAATTCGGCATATTTCCAAACGTGAGGTATCAGGCTTTCGCCGACTTGCGGGCGCGGGTGCAGGGCTTTTTCCAGCAGCACCACATCGATGCCTTGCTTGGCCAACAAGGCCGCCACGCTGGAACCGGCCGGACCGCCGCCGATTACCAGCACATCGCAGCGCCGTGGAATACCACTGCTAGTCGACAATATTGTCCACCTTGTCGTTTTTGAAATGCACGACGAAGCGGTCGAAACGATGCTTCCAGTAGACCCAGTCGTTGCCGTTTAGCGAGGGTGTTTCATTTTGCGGCGGGTAACCGATGGCTGCCAAAACCGCCTTGCGGCTCATGCCTTTTTTGACCTGTCCGGCCAGAATGGCGTCTTTTTCCTCCGCGGAAAACTGGCTCAAATCGACTTTGCCGGTGCCGGCGATTTTTTTAAAGGCGGTTTGCATGTCGTCGACAGTATGCTTGGGGACATTTTCTATACTCAGCGGCTGGCCGCTTTCCACTAATCTGAGTTCGGCCTGGCCGCTGTTGATGGCCTGCAGGCTAACGGCGGTATTGATCGGAATCAAGATGCCTTTGCGGTAGTTGGTGGTGCGGAAATTGTTTTTTTCCTGAAACAGGCTGAACTGGGTGTAATAGATCTGCCCCGGTTGTACGCCTGAAGCCAGTTGATCCGGTTTCAGTTCTTTTTTACAACCTGTCAGTAAAACGCTCAGGCCTAACAAGACCAGTAAGAAAGTTTTTCCGTGCATGGGCATATCCTCATGGATGGGTTATGAAATTGCTGGCGGGCGATCCAGATAGCGTTTAGAACGGTACATCGAATAATACACGCAAGAAAAACCCAGGAACAGCGCGATTGACGCCAAGGCCGGTACAGACTCAATGGGATCGGCAGCGTCAGTCTGTTGTCAAGACGCATCGGGTTTGATCCCGAGTTTGTCCAGAAAGACGGCCGGCGAGGCGTAACTCATTTCGCCGCTGGCGCTATCGACCGCGGCCTGTACGGTGTGACCCTTGGCCAGCACTTCGCCGGATTCGGCATCGCTAATCCGGTACTTGATTTTCATCCGGTATTCCCATTCCACCAATTCGGCCGAAACCTTGATGCGCTGCTCGAATCTGGCCGGCCGTACATAGCGCAATTGAATGTCGACGATCGGCCAGACGTAGCCGGTGGCGCGCATGGTCATGTAACCGTAGTCGATTTTGTCCAGCATGGCGCAGCGGGCGATTTCGATGTATTTGCAATAGTGGCCGTGCCAGGCAATGCCCAGCATGTCGATATCGAAGAAAGGCACGGTCAATTCCACTTCGGCGCGGATCATGGCGAGTCATTCTCCAATTTCTGATTATTACCGCCAGTTTCGGCCGGGGGCTGCCAATACGGATAAAAATTAAACCATTGCAGAGGGGCTGCATGGCAATGAGTTTCCAATTGTTCGGCATAACGCCTTGCCAATGTTTTCAACATGTCTTGACGTTGCGGCTCGGCGCGTGGAATGCGGATGGCGTCGGCAAAAGGTTGCAAATCGATCGTATAGCGGCCCCGGTTGGCGTAACAAAACAAGGTAAACACCGGGCAACGCAGCAGCGAGGCCAGCAAATAAGGGCCTTGCGGAAAAGCGGCGTCCGCGCCCAAGAATGGAACGGTGATGGTGCGGCCGCCTTGTACGGGCACTCTGTCGCCCACCATCACCAAAAATTCGCCGCCTTCGATTTTTTCCTGCAGCTCGATGGCGATGGCCGGGTTCAGTTCGGTAACCTGAATCAGTTTGATGGTGGCGCTACCGCCTGTGCCGCCCAGCAAGCGGTTGAATTTTTCGGCATGGCGGGTGTGCACCAGAATGTTCAGACGGATGTGGCCGCGCAGATTGGCGATGGCCCGGCAGATTTCCAGATTGCCGATATGGCCGCTGACCAGCATGGCGCCGCGTTTTTGTTCCAGCAGCTCCAGCAAAAGCGGCCGGTTGGGAAAGTCGATCCGCCCGGCGTCGATATGGCCCATCCAGGCGATGATTTTATCCAGCAGGGTCTCGCCGAAACCGAGGAAATGCCGGTAACTTTGCCACCAGCCGCCGCCAATGCGCAAATCGGGGAAATAGCGGTTCAGGCGGCGCAAATAATCCCGCGAGGCATTGCGGGCGACGGTGCCGGTGAAAAAGTAAAAACTGACCACCGGCATTAAAATCAATCGAAACGCCCAACGGCCGAAAATCCGGTAAATCCACACCAGGGTTTTGATACCCCATACCAGACTGGTTTCTTCCAGCGCGGCCCAGTGCCGGGGCGTGTTGTCCGCCGTCATGACCAATGCCGCGCCAGGAGTTGCGGCAGGCGCGCCAACATACCGAAAAACAAGCGGGCATGGGTCAGGCTGATACGCAGATTGTCTTCCCAACCGCGAAAATGCGAAACGCCGTCTTGCGGATACCCCACTTTTGTGGGTATGGAAACGATGCGCAAGCCCTGCCAATACAGACGAACCAGAATCTCCACATCGAAGGCCATGCGCTCTTCCAGCACGGTGCCGCGAACCAGTTGAGCGCAGGCATGCAGCGGATAAACCCGGTAACCGCACATCGAATCCCGGATTTGCAGAGACAAAGTATTGATGACTACCCAAATTTGCGTCAGGTAGCGGGCGTAGTAGCGCAGCTTGGGAATGGAGGCGTCGAAAATCGGCTGGCCCAGCACAACCGCTTGCGGGTCTGCTTCGGCGGCAGCGAGAAATTGCGGCAGATCGTTCGGATCGTGCTGGCCGTCGGCGTCGATTTGCACGGCATGGGAGTAACCCAAGCTTCGGGCATGCAGCATGCCGGCCTTGACGGCGCCGCCCTTGCCGCGATTTTCGTCCAGGCGCAGGGTTTGCACCCAAGGGTATTGCGCGGCCAAATCGCGGATCACGTCGGCGCAGGAAGACCGGCTGCCGTCGTCGACCAAAATGCAGGTTAAGTTGTAAACGGCCAAGCGCGCCACGATGCCGGGCAACGGTTGCTCGTGATTATAAACCGGGATCAGGATGCAAGGCTTAAACGGAAGCGTCATGGAAGTAAATCCTGCCGGAGCTGTATTCTCGGGTTTCGGAGTGGTATCGAAACTCCAATTTACAAGCTCGCGGCGGATAACGCAAACTCAGTTCAAAGTGCTGTTCCGGCAGCAGCAGTTCCTTGAACTTCACGGCTTCCATATGGCTAAACGCAGCTTGCAAGCCTAAATACCGTTGGGCGTAATGCACGGCCCATTGGATTTGCACCACACCGGGTACGATGGGGACTTGCTCGAAGTGGCCGGCAAAATAAGCCAAATCCCGCGGGATGCATAAAGACAGAATAATCCCCTCGCTGCTTGGGCGGCTGCCGATGAGCTCGGGGTACAGCACCGGGTTTGGTTCGAGCGGGGCGGAAGGGTTCAATAGCTTGCCTTCACTTTACGGCGAACCAGCATTTCGCCGGCCATTAACAAACCCATCAAGATATAAAACAGGCAGCCGTTGTACAAGCTCCACAGCCAGGGATCGCCGTACCAGAGGGTGGCCAGGGAAATGCCGGCGTTGCAAAGAAAAAACACACTCCAGACCAGGGTGACTTTGCGAGTGTACGCCACGCCTTTAGGCGGCAGATCCGGGTCTTCCAGCCGGGCCAGCCGCTCTACCGCGCTAGGCGGGTAGACCAGGCTGTAGGCAAAAACCGCAAAAAACGCCAGACTCACCAATACCGGGTAGCTGAGTAGCCAGCGGGTTTCGTTAAATAAGGCGATGGTCAATAAAAATACCAGACAGGCAGGCGCCAGCATCGCCGTAATGCCGGCCGGTTTTGGGCCTGGTTTTCGGGCCAACAGGCGCAGCAGAAAAACCGCCGCTAAAGCCAGCGCGATTGCGCGGGGCTGAAAATAATCCAACGAATACCAGACCAGAAACGGGTAGCCGAGCGTGGCGGCCCAGGCCAGGCCGTTTAGGCCGATGCGCAGCATGGCGGCAATTCCGGTAGCGTTGCGGCTTTGGCTGCCGATGGGTTTTGCCGCGGCGGCAGCCGTTTGCGGTTGGGCATGGACAATTAAGCGGAGGTAATGCGATGCACCGTATCGACGACATCCTGTATGGTGCGGGCGTTTTTGAAGTCTTCCGGGTTAATGCGCTTGCCGGTCAATTCCCGCAGCCGGACCATCAAATCCACGGCATCGATGCTGTCGATGTCCAGATCCGTGCTCAAGTTTGCGGTCGGGACGATGTCGGCGGGCGACAGCTCGAACATGTCCGCCATGATTGCTTGCAAGAATATAAAAACATCTTCTTGGGTTTTCATACTGATTTATTTTCCTGTTGCGATGCCACAAAACCGGCCAGATTTTTCACCGAAGCGAAATGCTCGGCCAAACCGGTTGCATGAGTATCGATATGAATATTGTATTTTTTTTTCAAGGCGACGCCCAGTTCCAATGCATCGATGGAATCCAGGCCCAAGCCTGCGCCGAAAAGCGGCGTATCGGAAGCAATCTCAACCGGAGTGATGTTTTCGAGTTCAAAAATGTCGATAATTAAACGTTTAAGCTCGGCTTCAAGATTTTCCATGCTGTGCCAATTGCTCAATAAAATACGCTTCCAATTGCCGGGTCAACCGCCTTGTCGATTGCGAGCGGCAGCCGTCCCCGGAAACTGGCGTTAACCGTATATGATCCCCTACATGCAGGCTTAAAGTAAACCTCTTTTCAGGTATCCGATACCATTTTTCCCGCTTGGTCAGGGTGGTTGGATGGCAGCCGATGGCGACCGGCAAAAGTTTGGCCTGGGCTTGTAGAGCGATGGCGGCGGCGCCGCGTTGAAATTTGACGGGTTTGCCGGGCGTGGTGCGGGTACCTTCCGGAAAAATGATCAGCGAGCCGCCCGCGTTCAGTTCTTCCGCGCAGCGCGCCACCAGCATTTCCGGATCTTCGGCATAGATATAGCCCATGGCGCGGATGGGAATGCGCATGAAGGGATTGCGGATCAATGCGGGTTTCACAATACAGGTGGCATTGGGGATTTGCGAAATCAGAAACACGATGTCCAGCAAGCAGGGATGGTTGGCGATAACCAGATTGCCGTCGGCGGCAAGCAGCTCCCGCCGGCCCCGCACTTGGTAATTCAGAATACCGATCAGATGCATGAAATCCATGTAAACCCGGAAAATACCTTGCATCAGCCTGCGGGTGCGGCGTTTTTTAGTTTCCCCCCGGCCCAGGAAAGGCTCGAATACAGGAAACAACAACCCCCAAACCAGGATGCCCATGGCGCCGAACAGAAAAAAACTCAACCCGGTGCCGAACAAACGCCAGCAGTAATCAAGGCGCTCAAGCATAGTCTAAATTCCAGTGCCAGCACGAGCGTTCCAGCCGGCAGCTGCCGTGACGGCGATTGCTTAGCATGGCCGGCAACAGGCCGGTTTCGTCGTCACTGTTCGCGGTATTGTCCGCCGCCGCTTCTCGGAACAGGTTCAGTTGCGGGCCGGCTTGGCCGGCTTGGCTCAAAACCATGGCTAAGGCCCAAGTTTGGCCGGAGGGTGCGGAATCGCTTAGCCAAGCTTCCGGTAGGGGTTGTTCGTACCAGACGGCCAATACTTGCGGGGCTTCCAGCAACAAGCCGGCGGCTTCCAAAAAAGGAGTGAAAAAGCCTTCGCCGCCGCCGGCCAAGGCGACATAAGGCTGGAAGCTTTCGCTGTGCAAACTGTGCAGGCCGCCGATGGCATTGTGAACGGCGAGGCTGAAGCGGCTGGGCGACACGCTGCCGTCGGCGGCTAAGCCCGACAATATGTCGAAATAATACTGACTTTCGCCGTGGCGGGAAAAAAATACCGCCGGCATGTCGCCCCGGGCCCGCCGGCAATGCCAGGCGACCGCGCAGGCCGCGCGGGCCAGCGGCGACAAGCGGCGGCGTTGCATCATCGGCAAAAAACCCACATCGGCGTTACCGTTTTGATGAGGTAGCGTTTGCCCGCCGGGCCAGGCTTCCGCGGCTGCCGATGCGGGCCCGGATTGCCACGCGCACCAATGCTGCAAGGTAAAATCCAGCGCATTGGTTACGGATGAGACTGGGCCGGGGTGTTTCATCCGCCGCGTCCTATCAATGATCCCAACGCCGGAAAATTAGAGAGGTGTTCACCCCGCCGAAGGCAAAATTGTTGCTCATCGCATACTCAGCGGCCAACGCGCGGCCCGCGCCGATAATGTAATCCAGCTCCGCGCAGCGCGGGTCGATATGGTCGAGGTTAAGATTGGGGTGAAACCAGCCGTCGCGCATCATTTGAATCGCCACCATGGCTTCCAGGGCGCCGCAAGCGCCCAAGGTGTGGCCGGTATAGCCTTTCAGGCTGCTGATCGGGGTATTGGCGCCGAACACCGCCGCGGTGGCGTTGCTTTCGGCAATGTCGCCTTGCTCGGTGGCGGTGCCGTGGGCGCTGATATAGCCGATTTGACCGGCTTCCAGTCCGGCATCCCGCAAAGCCAGCCGCATGACGGTTTGCATGGTGTCGGCGTTGGGCTGGGTGACGTGGGCGCCGTCGGCGTTGGTGGCAAAGCCCGCCAATTCGGCGTAGATGCGGGCGCCGCGCGCCAAGGCGCGATCCAATTCTTCCAGCACCAGCGTGCAGCCGCCTTCGCCTATCACCAGACCGTCCCGGTCACGGTCGAAGGGGCGAGGAGTCGAATCCGGTTCGCCATTACGGGTACTGGCGGCATACAAGGCGTCGAACAGTGCCGCCATGGTCGGGCAAAGTTCTTCGGCGCCGCCGGCCAGCATTACATCCTGTTGGCCGAACTTGATGGCCTCATAGGCGAAACCTATGCCCTGGCTGCCCGAGGTACAAGCGCTGACCGCGGGAATGATACGTCCGCGAACCTGAAAGAATACAGCCACATTGGCCGTGGTGGTGTGGCCCATCATCTTCAGATAGGTGGTGGCGTTCAGGTTGCCGATGTCATGGTCGATCAGCATTTTGCCGAAATCGGCGACGGCGGAGGTCGACCCCACCGAAGAACCGTAGCAAACGCCGGTGCGGCCGCCGCTGATGACCGGATTGCCCAGCAGGCCGGCATCGCTCAGCGCCAATTCGGTAGCGCGGGTGGCCAGCAAGGCGACGCGGCCCATGCTGCGGGTGTTCTTGCGGGTGTAATGGGCGGGCAGGCTAAAATTTTCCACCGGCCCGCCCAAGCGGGTCAGCAGGCCGTTGTATTTATCCCAATCCGACATATAGCGAATGCCGGAACGCTTGGCCGTCAGCCGGGCACGGATTTCCGCCCAGTCGTTACCGATAGGGGAAAAGCCGGCCATGCCGGTGACTACGACGCGCCGGTTCAACATAAACCACCATTCACCGAAATGACCTGCCGGGTGATATATGCGGCATCGTCGGACATCAAAAACGCCACCAGTCCCGCCACCTCGGCGGGGGTGCCGGCGCGTCTGGCCGGTATCGCGGCAAGAATTTCTTCCAAGGGTAAATTTTCCAACATATCGGTTTCGATCAGGCCGGGAGCGACGCAGTTGACTGTGATTTTGCGCTTGGCCAGTTCCAGCGCCAAGGCTTTGGTCGCGCCTATGATGCCGGCCTTGGCGGCGCTGTAATTGACTTGGCCGCGGTTGCCGATCAAGCCGGATACCGAAGACAAGGTGACGATGCGGCCCGGCTTGCGGCTTTGCACCATCGGCATCACCACGGGGTGCAACACGTTATAAAAGCCGTCCAGATTGCCGCGCAAAACCGCGTCCCAATCCTCGTCGCTGAGAGCCGGGAAGGCGTTGTCGCGCGACAGGCCGGCATTGCAGACCACGCCGTAGTAAGCGCCGTGGCTGGCGATGTCGGCTTCCAAGGCAGCGCGGGCGGCTTGGCGGTCGGCCAAGTCGAAACAAAGCATCCGCGCTTGCCGGCCTAATTCTATAATTTCGTCCCTGACCTGCTCGGCTTCGCTTAAACGGCTGCGGCAATGCACCACCACGTCGTAACCTTCGCGGGCCAGACGCAGTGCGATGGCTTTGCCGATACCGCGGCTGGAGCCTGTGACCAGAATGGTTTTTTGCTTCATACGCCTTTTCCGGCCAGAAATTTTTGCGAATCTTGCGGCATCAGTAAATTCAGTTTTGAGGTTGCTTCGATGTTATCACCTTCCAGACGGCAATCGAATACCACCATATCGTTGGCGGCCTCGATGATTTTTTCGGCGCGGACGGTGAGTTTTTCGCCGCAACGGAAACTGCCGGCCGAGCATCGATAATGGCGGGTGCCCAATAAAAAGCCCAAGTCTATGGCCTGGCCGCGTTGTTTGCGCTGATAGCCGGAATATGCCGCCACCGCCTGCGCCATGAACTCCAGGCCCACCCAGGCCGGCACGCTATGGTCAGGGGCGGAGAACAAGCCGTCGTCGCGCACGGTTAGTTCCACGGTAATATGCCCTTCTCCGGCCTCCAGCACTCTGTCGATCAACACCATGCGTCCCGATTGCGGCAATAGCGAAGCCACCGCATAAGGGAAGCCGGCTGTCTGTTCAGCAGCGTCCGATGAGCAAGGACACATTGTTACCTCCGAACGAAAAAGAATTGCTCAAGCAATATTGTAGCCGCTTAGGTTGAAGCTTATCCAGCGTAACGAAACCCAGCGTCGGCAGTTCCGGGTCGGCTTCTCCGTCCCAAAGGTGCGGCGGCAGGCGCGCTTCGCGGTTTAATGCGGACAACAGCAGCCAACACAGACCGGCCTCGATGGCGCCGGCCGCGCCCAGGCAATGTCCAGTGGCCGGTTTACTGGAACCGCACGGCGTGGCGGGGCCGAACAACTCGGCCGCGGCGCGGCTTTCCATGGCGTCGTTTTGCAACGTCGCGGTACCGTGCAGGTTGATGTAATCGACTTGTTGCGCTGGCAGGCCGGCATCCCGTAACGCGCTTCGCATGGCGGCAAGGGCGCATGAACCGTCGGGACGCGGCGCGGAAATATGATAGGCGTCCGCGCTGGCGCCTGCCCCCAACAGCGCTATCGGTGCCGGTTCGCGGGACATCAGGAACAGGGCGGCACCTTCGCCTATCACGGTGCCGTCGCGGTGTTTGCTGAACGGGTTGCATTGATGCGGGCTCAATGCGCCCAAGGCCGAAAAGCCCTGCAAAGTGGTGCGGCACAGCGCATCGGCACCGCCGGCGATCACGGCATCGCACAGGCCCAGGCGTAGCAGGCGGCGCGCCGATGCCAGCGCGTTGGCGCTGGACGAACAGGTGGTCGAAACCGTATAAGCCGGCCCCAGGATGTTCAGATAACGGGCCAAAAACGCTACAGCGCCGCCCATTTCTTGCTGCGTGTAACGATAGTCGGCGGGCATTTGGCCGTTGGCCATCAATTGGCCGACCGCCGATTCGCCTTCCGCGATGCCGGAGGTGCTGGTGCCCAGCACCAGGCCGATACGGGAGCGGCCGTAGCGTTCGATTGCCGAGTCGACGGCGGGGGCGATTTGGCGTAAAGCCGCCAGCAGCAAACGGTTATTGCGGCAGGCATAGCGCCGCAGGTCGGCCGGAATGGTGGGCAGATCGGCCGCGACGCCGATGGCGGGTACAGCCGTGTCCAGCCAAGCGGGCGGAGCGGCTTGCCCCGTGCGGCCGGCGAGCCAACACGATAGCGCCTCGGCTTTGGTAGCACCCAGTGCGCAGATGATGCCCAGGTCGTGCAAATACATCGCTTCCCCTTCGATAGCGTTTACAACGGCGGACAGATGTCGGCAATCGCCGCGATGCGTTTGCCGCAACGCTGGGTCATCGGGTTGGTTTCGTCCCAGGCATAGCCTGCCAGAATCGAGCAAACCATGGCTTTGACGCTGACCAGCTGGCTCGGTTCGAAGATAATGCGCTGAAAGCGGCCGTCGTACCAGGCTTCCACATAGGCTCTGAAAACCTCTATGCCCTTGCGCAAGGCGTGTTCGTAATCGGTTTGCCAATCGACCGTCTGGCCGCGTAATTGCTTATCGACCAGCGGCGCGGCCAGCGCGGCCGATTTTAGGGCGATGGTGACGCCGGAGGAAAACACCGGGTCCAGAAATTCCCCGGCATTGCCGAGCAGCGCAAAGCCGTCGCCGGCCAGACGGCTGACATTGGCCGAATAGCCGCCGATTTGGTTGGCCGGGGTGTCGAAACAACTGTTGGCGAGCAATTCGGCCAACCGGGGCTCCTCGAATGCCAAACCGCGTAAAATTTCCAGCGGCGAGCCTTGGCGTGCATCGAGAAAACCTTGCGGGACCACCACGCCCAGCGAGCTGCGGCCGTTGCTGAACGGGATCAGCCAATACCAGATGTGATGATGTTCCGGGTGTATGGCGATCAGGATCTTGTCTCTATCGTAATTTTCCGTCGTAATACGGTCTTCTATGTGCGTGAACAGTGCCTGCCGCGCGGGTAGCGCGGAGGGCGTTTCCAGATCCAGCAGCCGGGGCAGCACCCGGCCGAAACCGCTGGCATCCAACACCATGCGAGCGGTCCATTCCCGTGTGATTCCATCGGCATCGACGCTGGTCAGGCGGGCTTGGCCCGGCGTCTGGAAATCCGCGCCGACAATCTTGTGCCGGTAATGAACAGTCACGCCGGATCTTTCCGCCGTGTCCGCCAGCACCTGATCGAAACGGCCGCGCGGCACTTGAAAGGTGGTGCCCCAGCCGGGCGTGAATTTTTGCCTGAAATCGAATTCGGTCAGTTTGCCGGCATGCGAAAAGGCGGCGCCGTTTTTGAACTGGAAATTTTCGGCGCCGACCGCGTCCAGCATATCCGCCGCTTCCAGAAACGCCATGCACTGCGGCAGCAGGCTTTCGCCTATCGAAAAACGCGGAAACTGCTGCGATTCCAGGATGACTACCTTGTGTCCAAGCCGGTTCAGCATTTGGCCCGCTACGCTGCCGGCCGGGCCGGCGCCTATGATTAATACATCCGTATCCATTGTGGGTTGGCGGTTGGGTTCGGTTAAAATAAAGTTCGGCACCACAGCAGGCGTTTACAGCCCAACCTCCAGAGTCCAGACCATGCAGCAAGCCTTACCCTTTCAGGAGTGTTCCGATTCGTTCGTATCATATAACGGCGAACCCTTTGCCGTCTTTGCCGGACGGGTGATCGGCCGAAAAAACCTGTGGGCCGACGTCAAACGGTTAGCGGCTAGTCTGCCGGATCGCGCTTATATGATCAATGTATGCGAAAACCGTTATCTGTTTTGCATTGCGCTGCTGGCCGCCGCCAGCCGGGGGCAGACTTGCCTGCTGCCGCCGTCCGGCCAGGCTGCGGTGATTCGGGAAATCCGGGCGGATTATCCCGGCGCCTATGCCGCCGGCGACGGCGATCCGCAACTGCCGGGCGTGGACTGGTTCCAAGTCGGTGCGCCGGATGGCATTGTACAAGCCGTCCAGCCGGTTCGGATCGATTGGCCCGCCTGCCGGTTGATCGCCTTTACCTCCGGCAGCAGCGGCAAGCCGCAAGCCAATACGCATACGCTGGAAACAATGAGGATTTCCGCCAGCATGGCCGTCGGCAGTTTGGGCTTGCGGGATCAGATGCGTTTGATGGTCTCCACCACGCCGCCGCAGCATATGTACGGTCTGGAAACGTCTGTGTTTTGGCCGTTGTTTTCCCGCTTGGTCTTGTACGACAAGCGACCATTCTTTCCGGAAGGTATCCGACGCGCGGTGGCCGATTCGGCCTGGCCGGCGGTATTAGTCACTACCCCCACGCATTTGCGGCATTTAGGCGGCGGCGATTGGCCTAATCTGTCCGGCGTGATTTCCGCTACCGACACCTTGTCGGATCAGCTGGCCCGCGAGACCGCCGACAGGCTGGGGCAAGCGCCGGTCGAAATCTACGGCAGCACCGAAACGCTGTCGTTCGCGCATAGGCAAACCTTGTCCGATAGCGCCTGGCAGCTTTATCCGGGGTGCCGTCTGTCGCAAAACCAGCAAGGGCAAACCTGCTTGCGGAGTGCGCATTTGCCGACGGAAGTAGTTTTGCAAGACAGCATTAACATACAAGCCGGTAACCGCTTTACCGTGTTGGGCCGGCAGGGCGATATGGTCAAAATCGGCGGCAAGCGCTGCTCTCTAAGCGAGTTGAATCGCAGATTGTTGGATATCCAGGGGATCGAGGACGGTTTTTTTTATCTGCAACACAGCCAAGCCGGGGAGGACCGGCTGGCCGCCGTCGTGGTGAGCAAACTGGATAAACAGCAAATCAGAACCGGCCTGCAGCCTTATCTGGACCAGGTGTTTTTGCCCAGAAAAATTCATTTTGTCGAAGCCATTCCGCGCACTCCGGCCGGCAAGCTGACCAAAAGCGCGCAGGATGCTTTGTTGGCTGCGCTGGCGTAGCGAGTTTGTGGGCGGTTGGCCAATCTGCTAACCTGCCGGTCACTTTGGGTTTAAATCAGACAGTCATGCGCGGCGTTCATAGGGAATCAAAACAAGAAGCTTACGACGTGGTAGTGATAGGCGCCGGCATCGGCGGCCTGAGTACCGCCGCATTGCTGGCCAAGGCGGGCAAATCCGTGCTGCTGGTGGAACGCCACGACAGGCCGGGCGGTTATGCGCACAGCTTTAAACGGCGCGGCTTTCATTTCGATTCCGGCGTGCATTTGGTCAGCGGCTGCGGTCCGCAAGGCTATCAAAACGGCAGCAGCATTTACCAAATCTGCACAGCGGTGGGCATAGACCCGCAAGCGCTTTTCATGTCGATAGAAAGCTATGCACGGGCGGTTTATCCGGATTTGGAAATTAAACTGCGGGCCGGGGAAACCGCCTTCATAGACGGTTTGTGCGAACATTTTCCGAAGGAAAAACACAAGCTGCTGACGCTGATCCGTTTGTGCAAGGTGCTGGCGGAAGAAGCCATGCTGGCGGAAACCGTGCTGAAACAAGGCCGCTCGGCGCGGGTTTCGCCGGCGCTGGCATTGGCGAATTTATTCCGTTATCGCCGGGCCAGCCTGACGGAAGCCTTGGACGAATTTTTAACAGATGCGCGGTTGAAAAGCATCTGCGCGTCGCTGTGGCCGTATTTGGGCTTGCCGCCAGGGCAGTTATCTTTTTTATATTGGGCCTGCATGATGGCCGGCTATACCTACGAAGGCGGCTATTATTGCCGGGGCAGTTTTCAAACCTATGCCAATTTGTTGGCTAAAGCCGTGGAAACGCACGGCGGCGAACTGTTGCTGAATGCCAGCGCGCGGCAAATTGTGGTGGAGCAGGGCAAGGTCGCCGGCATCGTGTTGGAGAACGGCCAGCTTATCCGCGCCGCAACCGTGGTATCCAACGCCGACGCCCGGCAAACCGCCGAATTGCTGATAGGCAGGGAACATTTACCCAAGCCGTACTACGACCATTTGGCGCAACTCACCCCGTCCATCTCGATTTTCGTCAGTTATGTCGCCACCGATTTAGCCATGGCCGCGCATGCCCACGAGTCGTTTTTCTTCGAATCGTTCGATCACGAAGCGGCCTATGCCTCAAACCAAAGCGGCGATTTCAATTGGTTTTCCGCCACCTTGCCGTCCCTGACCGATCCATCCCTGGCGCCCGACGGCCAACACATCATGCTGCTGACCACCCTGTGCCCCTTCGATATCGGCTCATCCTGGCGGCAGGCGAAAAAGCCCTTTGAGCAACGCCTGTTGGCAAAAGCCGAACGCCGTTTCCCCGGTTTACAGGATCATTTGCTGCTGGTGGAATCCGGCACCCCGCGTACCCTGGAGCGCTACACGTTGAACCGGCACGGTGCGGCCTACGGTTTCGCCGCCACCCCCGAGCAAATCGGCCCCAACAGGCCCGGCGTGCGCGGGGTTTTGCCGGGACTGTTTCATGCCGGGCACTGGACCCGGCCGGGCGGCGGTATCGCCGGGGTCAGTATTTCCGCCTTGCTGGCTGCGGAAGCGGTGTTGGGTAGGGCTTAGAAACAATAAAGAGTACTCGGCTTAGCTGTTGAAATGCCGGATGCTTGACGCTTGGGGCCGAGTTATTTTAAGGTGTTAACAGGTCCGTCAACGACCCATTCCGGCGGTTATGGCAAAGATAAGGCGACCAACAGGGGTGTTGCTAATAATACCTGTGCTGGGGAAACAAGCCGCCTCCTGATTAGAAAGATGAGTCAGCCAAATTTATAAAGTCCGTCGTGCTCGCAGGGATGCGGGCATCCAGTACCATGGACGGTTAGCTTCGAGTTATCCATGCAGCCTGGATTCCGGCAATTCCCGCGGGAACGACGTCTTCTGTGATTTTGCTTAAGCATCTTTATAATCAGGAGCCGCCTTGCCTCTGCTTTGGCCTGCAACATCCGCCATGAGGGTCACTTTTATCCCACCAGTACAGACGACAGTGAATTGAACCTCGGAATAAACCGGCTGATGTCAAATCAGCTCATCTCCTGCCATAGGTTCTGCGTCAGGACTAGCGTTGAGCCAGCTGTCGAAAGCATTTAGTTCGCCGCGCGATTGCCGCTCACGAAAATAGGTCTCGGTCTTCAATGCGGAAACCTTTTCGGCAATGGCCATGACGAAAAACTGGTTCATTGATACATGCTCTTCCTCCGCCACTTTGCGGGCGTAAGTAAAGAGAGATTCGGGGACGCGTAGCGCATAGTTGGTCATCAGGTTTTCTCCACTTGCAATTGGCGCAAAAAAGCACCTGAGGTCAACACCGGCAGTCGAAAATGGCCGGCGGGAACAAAATCAGCAATATTCAAGGTGACCAGCGCTTCGGCACGACCGTTTAATGCGGTTTCAAGTACCATTTCATCTGCTGGGTCACGTAATTGCGGCCGCCAAAGGTAATGCAGGTGTACCGGTTCAATAAACAACGACAGCGCGTCCAGGAAGGCATCGGTCGCGGCCGCGGTACGCCCGCCGAAAGCCAGTTGTTCAGGTCGCTTCAGCACCGCCTCGTATTCCAGCATCAGCGGCACCGACGCCAGCGCTGTATATTTACCGTTTTTTAGGGCCAACAGCAGGGCAAATGAAGCACCATTCCTGCTTCGGGATGCGGCGACGAGAACGTTAGTATCCAAAACGATACGGAATATTTTCATATCGCATATCATATTATTATGCTTAAGAAAGTCAAGGCGGTTTGTTATTTGCACCCGTGGTTCTGGCAGTAAGTCGACAGGCTGTTTTTGCGACATAACGATGGAAAGCTTTACGCGAGTCTGCGGCCATTGGTAAGTCCGGATTCCATGGGCGCGGTAGCCCGGCCGCACCCATTAGCGACTGGCCGCTTCCAGAAATCGGAATTTGACCGACTGCTTTTCGGCGATGAATTCGAAGAGATGGCGGTCGCGTCGCAACCCACACTGGCGTGCGCCAGGCGGTGCGAGGTTGTAGCGTTTATTACAATCCACCCGTGTTACCGCTTTGATGTTCGTACTCGAAGGAGAGGCCTGTGCGTTAGTGGCGCTCGCTGGGATCTGTGCGGGGCAACCGGTATTCCTACCGCGACCGATCAGTAAATTCCATTGAATAGCCAAAAATTGCGATTTACCTGCCGCCTATTGTCTAAGGCCTGTATGGTATGTCCCCCTCGTAGCCTTGATTAGCGAAGCGTAATCGGTGGAATGATGCTGGCTTTCGTACGATTACGCGTTGCTAATCGTACCTACGGCCCTGTCATTCAATAAGGCGCGGTTAGCGTGTGTAATTGCAATTTTCGAAGCCAACTTCTTCCGATTACGTTATCGCTACTACTCGGGTTAAATGCCGGCTAAATCATTTGCCAAGTTCATAGAAAGGAAGCGAACTTAAACTGGACACTGGCAAGCTTAAGGTATTACTCTTGCGCCCATGAATCTCAGTCCCTCACTTGAATCTCTTGCCGCCGACGGTAGTACCGCAAAAACCAACGAATTGACTCGTTGCGAAGCGGCCAATTTTCGTTGGGAGCCAGCAGTTTCGGATCAGCGTGCTCACAATTACAACGAATACGTCGGCGATGTAGCGACTCATCCGGATTGGAAGGCTGAGCATAAAAGCTATTTGGCAACGTCCGTTCACGTCGCCAAGGATTTGCCCAGAAGCGCCGAAACCTTTATGGCTATAAACGGCCCGGCGCACTTGAACGAGCAACTGGACAACACCTATTTATTGCGGTTGGAATCCATCGGCTTTTTGTTCGACGATCCTTTGCTGTCCGCTACCGCTCAAGCCTTTTGGCAACGTTTTTACAACTCGCGGAAAGACTTGAGAAAAAACGATTTGCCCGACGATGCCGAATTATTGCGCAGCGAATTCCTGCGGCTCTGGAACGATAAACGCACCCAAATGCGCCCGTTGTTCGCCACTTTTTTGAACGATTTCGAATGCGGTGACCTGGATAAACTGATCAAAGCCGACTAGCCGCACATCCTGCGCGACCGACTGGGCTTAACCCATTGGCCCAGCACCGACGGCAAACCGCTGGCGGTGGCCTTGATGTGTTATCAGGTGGACGAAGTGCGACAAGCGGCTCGGAAAGGCGCGGTCGCCAGTTTTAGCCGTCCCACGGTGCTGGATGCGGAAATGTCCGCCGCGTTTATTCCCGCGCCCATGCAAGCCGGCAACCAAAGCTACGGCTACACCCTGGATTTAAGCAACGACCGGATACCGGACGCCTTTACCCCGGAACTGCTGACCTTTCCCATCGATTACCAAGCCAAGCACATCAAGGCCCTAGGCTTTATCTCCAAACCGCACGCGTTGCAAAGCGGGCCAGACTACCTTCAGGCGCGCAATCGCCACGTCCAGGGCTTACAAAACCTGCCGGGCGGCGAACGTTTCGGCGAGGTGCTGACATGAGCTGGCAAAACTGGGCCGAGCAATTGCGCCAAGCGCCCGAGCAAGCAGTCGGCGATTTGTTGCGCGGCGCGGCGGAGGTTTCGCCGTTCGAGCGGGTTCAGCCCTACGAATTTTTATTGGCGATCTTGCCGCGCGACAGCCGCCATGTAGCCGGAAGCCTGTTGGGCGAGCCGGAGGGGGTATTGGTCGAAGAAACGACCGGCGATTTGCCCGCGCGACTGGATGCCGGTTTGGCTGCTTGGCTAAAAACGCAGCGGCAAACGGCGCTGCCGCAGTCGCGCAAATTGTCGGCTTATGCCGCGCAAGTCTGCGAAGCCTTGCAATGGCCGCTGTACTTTAAATTGCCGGAAACCCTAGCGGTACTCAAAGCCGAGCGGGCGTTGTGGCTGCAATGGTTGGCTAAGTTGACCTTGTCCGCCTACCGCGACCCGGAATTCGATTATTGGCAAGTGCTGGCCGTTCAGCAAGACAACGACGATTTGCAGTTTTTCTGGCAATCCTTTGTGGTCGAAGCCGGGCGCTTGCGTTCGCCGCGCTATTTACACTTAGGCTTACTGGCCTTGGCCAGATTACCGTTGTCGGAACAAGACAGCCTGCGTAATTTGCGCCTGCAAGTGCAAGCGGTGATCAACCGTTACCAGCGCCGCAAAAGCTGGGGAGCACCGGCGCAACAAGAACTGGCGCAGTCGCTACGCGCGGTGATGGCGCGCAATCCCAGTCTGAGCACCGACCGCTATCGCGCGTTTTTGCTGGAACTGCTGACGCCATTGGGTGAAGACAAAGCCTCGTCGATATTGAGCTTGGTCGGGTTTTCCGCACCAGCGCGGACCGCAACGCCGGCCAAACAAGGGTACCGGCTAGAACCGCCCGGATCGTTAAATGTGCTTAATCAATCGGTTAGCCATATTCAAAAGTCGCTTAACCCCAAGCAGGCCTGGGACGCGGTGAGGCCCTTACTTGCCGAGCACGAAGCTTATCTACATAAATCCGGCGACGGCTATTATTTTGTGCGAACCTTGGATCGATGCGCCCGCGCGTTTTTAAATAAATATCCGCTCCGCGACCCAGAAATCCAGGGCCGCATGATGCAGTGGATTCATCTGGCCTTGCAACTCGACGCCGACGATCCCCGTTTATGGATGCTTTGGGAACTGGCCTTGCGCCAAGCCGGCCAGCCACAACGGGCGCAATGGGTGTTATGGGATATGACCCGGCGCTTTCCCGATCATTTGCCATGCCGGGTGGAGTTGGCGCGCTTGCTGGCCAATGCCGACGACTGGACGCAAGCAGAGCGTTTGCTGCAACAGGTGTTGCAACTCGACCCGGATCATTTACATGCCTACTCCACGCTGACCCAAGTGGCGATACGCGACCAGGACTGGGCCGCCGCGTTGGGCTACGCGCAGCGGGGCTTGCAAATCGAGCCCAGCGATCAAGCCTGCGCCGTGCTGCTGGCCACCGCCTACGCCCGCCGTAATCAAGCCGGCGACTTGCCAACCGCCATCGAGCACTTGCAGCACTTTGTGCAGAAATATCCAGGAAATTTGAAGGCTGAGGACTATCTGAAAAAGCTGCTGCATCGCCGGCAACGGGCGGGGCAGTGGATAGATTTCGAAGACGACGCGGAGCCGGCGCCCGAATCGCGGGCGGCAGTGGCCGAACACGAAACCGCTTGGCTGGCGTTTGCCGAATCCATCCAGCACTGGGTAAACGCTAAAAACACCGGCAACGGCGCCGACCAAGCCCTTGCCGGCGACCGGGTGTTGCCGTTACCGCAAGCCTTGCGGCACACCGTGGTCAACGGCCTATGGGATGACGCGATGCTGGCGAATTGCGACGACAGTGCGCAACGGGAGTTTCCGCTGGAAATCCGGCTGTGGCGCTATCTGCAAACCTTGCAAGCCGATGCGTCCGCCGCTCGGCGCGAGCAAGCCAAGCAGGCGCTGCAAGATTGGCTAGAGGCGGAACGCCAGTCAGCGGAAAAGGATGAAAATTGGCGGATTTATCTTGCCAAGCGTTGGGATGCGGTGAAAACCGAAGACGCGGCCGCCGGCGCCGACTGGCTCAAGGATTTGCTGGACCGCTATCAACCCTTGCCCGCGCCGCTGATGGCCTAAAAGACTTATCAAGTGCTTCGTTGTAGCGGAGCGCAGTTAATCCAATGCCGCTAATCCGCTTCCGGCGCCTTGTCCCATAATGTCAGCTCTGCCCGCATGATGCCAATGGGGGCATATTCCCAGTACAATGGCGGACGATTTTCAACGATAGAGAGGAAATTCGAAGTTTGATCTTGCAATTGAGCAAATTTGAATCTTCCGAAGGACAGTAATGCATTCCTCCTCTGCCAGCCAAGGTTGAGATGTCGTGGCACTGTTGGCCGACTGCAGCAATCAGCCTCGATTTCTGCCTGCCGCCGCTTTCGAGAATTTTCTCGGCGGCTGGTTTAAAAGAGCGCAAATAGCGGCGTGAAAAGCAATATTTCAACACCCAAATCCGCCTGCCTAAAATACCAACCGAAGTTGACAGCGGCGGCCAAATAGAATATTAGTTTTTTATAATATGTGTTGTTGGGATAAATGGAATGCCCGCTCGCCAAATTTAAACCCACAGCTTGGGCAGAATTTATGAAAACGTCTTATTTTATCGGCCTGTTGGCTCTGTTTTGCGGTTTTGCCTGTCGGGCCGAAACTACACCTGCAACTCCATTGGCACCCGGTTATGCCGCTTTGCCGTATCAATTGGCCGCGCCCGCCAGTTACACGCTGCCGGTGATCGGTGCCGCCGGCGACGGCGAGATATTGACCGGCGACAACCAGCCCAAGCGCCTGCACGATTTGATGGGCGATAAAGTGGTGTTGTTAAGCTTTATTTACGCCACTTGCAGCGATGTAAACGGTTGCCCGCTGGCGACCCAGGTGCTACATAAAATCAGCCGGCAATTGCAGAAACAGCCGGAATTGGCGGCAAAACTGCGTTTGCTGACCTTGAGTTTCAATCCTGCCAATGACACGCCGGAGATGATGCGCCATTACGGTTCCGGCTTTAAAACCGGCGAGTTCGATTGGCGGTTTTTGACCACCCGCGACGAACAGACCCTGCAACCGATACTGGACGCCTATCAGCAAAACGTGCAAAAAATTTACGACGAAAAAGGTCAATTCACCGGCACTTTTTCGCACTTGCTGCGGGTTTATCTGATCGATACCGACAAAAATATCCGCAATATCTACAACGTGGACTTTCTGCATGCCGACACGGTGATCAACGACGTAAAAACGCTGCTGGTAGGCCACAAACCGGCGGCGGCCCAACCGGTGGCCGGAGAAAGCCTGTACCAAGCCGGCGACAACAAACAGAACTATCAGCAAGCCGATTATCAAACCCGCTCGCTGGCGCTGGAACATCGGCAAGGCAAGCCGGCCAAACTGATCGAGTTTGCCAATAAACCGCCGCTGGGCTTGCCGAAACTACCGCAGCCCAAAGACAACCCGCTGACCAGCGCTAAAGTCGAATTGGGCCGCAAGCTGTTTTACGACCGCCGCTTGTCGTTCAACAATACATTTTCCTGCGCGATCTGCCATATTCCGGAGCAGGGCTTCAGCAGCAACGAAATGGTCACTGCCGTGGGTATAGAGGGCCGTAGCGTGCGGCGTAACAGTCCGTCGCTGTATAACGTCGGTTATGCGCAATTGCTGTTTCACGATGGCCGCGAAAACAGCCTGGAACAGCAGGTGTGGGGGCCGTTACTGGCGCATAACGAAATGGGCAACCCGTCCGTCGGTCATGTGGTGGATAAAATCAAAGCCAGCTCGGATTATCGGGGCCGGTTCGAAAAGGCCTTTAACAAAGGCCCGACCATGGAAACCATAGGCCAGGCTTTGGCCAGTTACCAGCGCACCTTGAACTCGGCGGATTCGCCGTTCGACCGCTGGTATTTCGGTAAACAAAGTCAGGCCTTGAGCGATGCAGCACAGCGCGGCTTCAAGCTGTTTACCGGCAAGGCGGCCTGCGGCAGTTGCCACGGCATAGACGAAAAATCCGCCTTGTTTACCGACCAGAAACGCCACAACACCGGCATCGGTTATGCCGAGTCCATGCAAAAAACGCCGGAAAAACAGCGGCTGCAAGTGGCGCCGGGGGTGTTTGTGGAGGTGGACAATAAAAGCCTGCAAGGCGTCGCCGAAGCCAAGGCCAACGACTTGGGTTACTACGAAATCAGCCAAAACCCGGCCGACCGTTGGGCCTACAAAACCCCTTCCTTGCGTAACGTGGCGCTCAGTGCGCCCTACATGCACAACGGCAGTCTGGCCAGCCTGAAACAGGTGGCGGCGTTTTACAACCAGGGTGGCATCGCCAACGAAAACCTGTCGCCGTTGATCAAGCCCTTGGGTTTGTCGGCCGCGGAAATCGACGATCTGGTGGCGTTTTTACAGGCGCTGAACGGCAGCAACGTCGAAACGCTGGTATCCGATGCCTTTGCGGCACCGGTGGGGGATAGCCGGTAAACGTCGTAAGGTACGGCTTACTTTTCGATACAAAAACTAAATTATTAATAATATCAAGTGGTTGAATCTTTTAATGGGTAAAACAGGGGTAAAATTTGAATATTTTTTGATTTTTAGCCAAAAAAACGGCGGACGAATTTTTACTACAAAAACCGCCCGGCCAAGTCATCAGACCAAATCAAGCCATGTCCGCAGCCCTTTCGAATCCGCTCGAGATGTCGCGCGCGCCATCACTAAAACCGATGCCTACAAACAGTCACGAAAAGATCGCAAAAAGGTCGAAATGCTATTTGCTCACCTCAAGCGCATCTTACGACTCGATAAATTGCGATTACGGGGATTCACTAGGGCACAGGATGAGTTCCTATTGGCGGCAACTGCCCAAAATCTGAGGCGAATGGCGAAAAGGTTGGCAATCAATGACGAAATAGCCCAAGGAATACCCGCATAACGGCCTATCGGGTCGTTTTTACTCATCGAAATTCAAAAATGTCTGACTATTTCTGACAGAAACCGACAACCGATTAAATCCCCAAGCTCAATCATTCAGAAAAATACCGACTTTTTCAACATAATCGGCCGGTAACGAGCATTGCTCCCACCAACTTTTGCACGCAACGACTTGTTGTGTCCATACATGATCCAACCCTGTTTTGCGCAAAACAGCATGGTTTAAAAAGTAGAAGTGTTCTGATTTCCAACCCTGGAATGCAAATAGCCGTTTTTTCTTGTATCCTTGATCTTTCATCTACTTGCACAAAAACAAGCATCCAAACCGATCATGCCGACCTCCTCGCTCAATATCGCCGACCTGCTCGACACCCTCGAAGCCGACATCCGCCAACAAATCGCCAGCCGCAAGCTGGCCAATCCCTTGCTGATCGGCATACACAGCGGCGGAGCCTGGATAGCCGAACAGATACACCGGCGCTTGCGGATTGCCGAACCCTTGGGATTATTGGATATTACGTTTTACCGGGACGATTTTTCGCAAATCGGCATGCACCCCAATGTCAAAGCCAGCCAACTGCCGCCGCATCTGGAAGGCAGGGACATCATTCTGATCGACGACGTGTTCTATACCGGACGCACCATCCGCGCCGCGCTGAACGAGATTTTCGACTACGGCCGCCCCAACCAGGTTTTACTGGCGGTGCTCATCGAACGCAACGGCCGGCAAATCCCGCTGCAACCCGATTGCCGCGGCGCCCGTATCGACCTGCCGGAAGGCCAGCGCATCAAACTGACCGGCCCCGATCCCTTGGGCATAGACCTGCAAACCCTAGCCTGCGCGGCCTGATCATGCATCGACACTTGCAACTCACCGAACACGGTAAACTCAAGCATTTTCTCAGCATAGAGGGACTGAGCAAGCGCTTGTTGACCGAGATCCTGGATACCGCCGAATCCTTTGCCGGCATTTCCGAACATCAGGTGAAAAAAGTACCGTTATTGCGCGGCAAAACCATCGTCAACCTGTTTTTCGAAAACAGCACCCGCACCCGCACCACTTTCGAACTGGCGGCAACCCGTCTATCGGCCGATGTGTTGAATATGAACATCGCCACGTCCGCCACCTCCAAGGGCGAAAGCCTGCTGGATACCATCCGCAACCTGGAAGCCATGCATGTGGACATGTTTGTGGTGCGGCACGCCTTGAGCGGCGCGGCCCATTTCATTGCCCAACACACCGCGCCGCACATCAGCGTCATCAATGCCGGCGACGGCCAACATGCCCACCCGACCCAGGCCATGCTGGATATGTTCACCATTCGCCAGCATAAGAAACAATTTGCCGGCCTGAAGGTTGCCATCGTCGGCGACATTCTGCACTCGCGGGTTGCCCGCTCGCAAATTCTGGCCCTCAATACCCTGGGGGTGGCCGAAGTACGGGTGATTGCCCCTAAAACCCTGCTGCCGGCCCATGTCGGCAGCATGGGCGTGATTCCGCTGCATGTCATGGAGGAAGGTCTGAGCGACGTCGACGTCGTCATCATGCTGCGGCTACAAAAGGAACGTATGAATTCGGCTTTTCTGCCCAGCGAGAGCGAATTTTTCAAATGCTACGGTTTGACCGAAACCAAACTGCAACAGGCCAAACCCGATGCCATCGTCATGCACCCCGGCCCGATCAACCGCGGGGTGGAAATCGCCTCCAGCGTGGCCGACGGCCCGCAATCGGTGATACTGGAGCAGGTCAGCAACGGTATTGCCGTGCGCATGGCCGTCATGACCATGACGCTGGGCCACCATGGAGGCGCGGCATGACTAAAATTCTGATCGAAAACGGCCGCATCATCGATCCGGCCAATGCCGTCGACGCCGTGGGCTCGCTGTGCATAGCCGACGGCAAAATTTTGCAGGTGCTGACTCCGCCGGCCGATTTCACGCCCGACCTGACCATTAACGCCAAGGGCCAAATCGTCTGCCCGGGCTTCATCGATTTGAGCGCCCGCTTGCGCGAACCCGGCCACAGCCAGAAAGGCACTATCAAAAGCGAAACCCGCGCCGCCTTGAGCGCCGGCGTCACCTCGCTATGCCTACCGCCGGATACCAAGCCGTGCATCGACAGTCCGGCGGTGGTGGAATACATCAAGGACAAGGCGGAAGCCGCCGATTATCCGCGGGTGTATAGCATAGGCGCCTTGACCCAACGCCTGGACGGCACCGAACTCAGCTCGATGTTTGCCTTGAAACAGGCCGGCTGCATTGCCGTCAGCAACGCCCACGCGCCGCTGGGGAATTTGTTGATACTGCGCCGCGCCATGGAATACGCCGGCACCCACGGCCTATTGTTGATGTGCCGCGCCAACGAAGCCTCCTTGAGCGGCAAGGGCTGCGCCCACGAAGGCGCCATGGCCAGCCAATACGGCCTGCCCGGCATTCCGGTCGCCGCCGAATCCATCGCCCTGGCCCAAGCCTTGGAGCTGGCGCAATTGACCGGCTGCCGCATGCATGTCAGCCAAATCAGCTGTAAACAGTCGGTGATCAAAATTCAGCAGGCCAAAAAATACGGCCTCAACGTCACCGCCGATGCGGCCATCCACCAACTGCATTTAAGCGAAAACGACGTACTGCCGTTCGACAGCCATTACCATGTGATTCCGCCTTTCCGCAGCGAAGAAGACGGCCATTACCTGCGCGAAGGGCTGGCCAACGGCACTATCGACGCCATTTGTTCCGATCATCAGCCGCACGATCTGGACGCCAAGCTGGGCGCGTTCCCGGAAACCGAACCCGGTATTGCCTCTCTGGAAACCCTGTTGCCATTGACTCTGGAATTGACCAGTCTGCACCGCATCGATCTGCACAAAACCCTGGCCGCCCTGACGCAAAAACCGGCGGCGATCTTAGGCCTGCAAGCCGGCGCCTTGACGCCGGGATTTAGCGCCGATGTCTGCATTTTCGATCCCGATCTGCCGTGGCAAGTCAACGAGCAAACCTGGCATAGCGCCGGCCGCAACACGCCGTATTGGCAACAAAGTCTGATCGGTAAAGTGACCCATACCATACAGGGCGGCCGCCTGTTGTATAAATTCCGCAATCGTTGAGCAATGGACCATGCGGCAAGCCAATGCAACAGAGGTAGGCCAGAATAAGCCGATAGGCGTTTCTGGCTCGGCACGTTTGCCGGAAACGCCAGCGCTTATTCCGGCCTACCCAAAAAGGGGATTTTTTCGTCAACCGATAAAGCCAATTTAAGCGCGAACATTAAAGGAACCCACATGGCCTGTATCCAAAACCGCTTCGCCGGCTCAGCCTCTCCCAGCATCATCGATGACTTGAAAGGCGATCAATCCTGGCGGATTTTTCGCATCATCAGCGAATTCACCGAAGGCTTCGACGAACTGTCCGGCCTCTGCGACGCCATCTCGATTTTCGGTTCGGCGCGCTTGCCGGAAGAGCATTTTTATTACCAAAAAACCGTGGAGCTGGCGGAACTGCTCAGCAAGGAGGGGTTTGCCATCATCAGCGGCGGCGGCCCTGGCGTCATGGAAGCGGCCAACAGGGGCGCGCACCTGCAAAACCAGCCGTCCATCGGTTTGAATATCGAACTGCCGATGGAGCAAAAAGCCAATCCCTACCAAAGCCTGTCCTTGAACTTTCGCTACTTCTTCGTGCGCAAGGTCATGTTCGTGCGCTATTCGATGGGTTATGTCTGCATGCCGGGCGGCTTCGGTACCCTGGACGAATTTTTCGAAGCCTTGACCCTGATGCAGACGCACAAGGCCTATCCCTTGCCGCTGGTGTTGTTCGGCAGCGACTTTTGGGGCGGACTGATGGATTGGCTTAAACATAAAATGCTCGAATACGGCACTATTTCCCCGGAAGATATGGATTTGATTACCGTGACCGACGACCCGCAAGAAGTCGTCAATATCATGGCGGCGCACCGGGAATGGAAAAACCGGCAACGCCATCATCATCCCATCCCATAATATACCCTTCGACCACAGACTTTTTTCAAACGGAAATTTGCACGCCATGACCGATTTGACCCCCGCGCAAACCGCGCTGCACCAGCTTAAACACCACATCAATACCCAAATCATCGGCCAGGACATCCTGGTGGAACGAATGCTGATCGCCCTGCTGGCCGACGGCCATTTGCTGGTGGAAGGCGCGCCCGGCCTGGCAAAAACCCGCGCCATCAATGTGCTGAGCAAAGGCATGGCGGCCGATTTCCACCGGGTGCAATTCACCCCGGACCTGTTGCCGGCCGACTTGACCGGCACCGAGATTTACCGCCCGCAGCAAGGCAGCTTCGAATTCCAGAAAGGTCCGTTGTTTCATAATCTGATATTGGCCGACGAAATCAACCGGGCGCCGGCCAAAGTGCAGGCCGCCCTGCTGGAAGCCATGGCGGAACGGCAGATCACGGTCGGTAAGGCCACCTATCCCTTGCCGCCCTTGTTCATGGTGATGGCCACGCAAAACCCGATCGAACAGGAAGGTACGTATCCGCTGCCTGAAGCGCAGTTGGACCGCTTCCTGATGCACGTGAAAATCGATTACCCCAACGCCGTGCATGAAAAAACCATTCTGCATCTGGCCCGCGCCGAAGCCCGGGGCACGCTGCAAACCGGCGGCGGCATCGCTGAAAAAGTCAGCCAGCAAACCCTGTTCACGGCCCGCGGCGAAGTGCTGGACATTTACATGGCGGAAGCCTTGGAGCACTATCTGCTGCAAATTATTTTGGCCACCCGCACACCGGCTGCTTACGGCGAAGATTTGGCCAAATGGCTGGAATACGGCGCCAGTCCGCGCGCCAGCATCGCTCTGGACCGTTGCGCCCGCGCCAAGGCCTGGCTGGACCGGCGCGACTTCGTCGATCCGGGCGACATTCAGGACGTCGCTTACGATGTGTTGCGGCACCGCTTGATTTTGTCCTACGAGGCCGAAGCCGAAGGCATCACCGCCGATGACGTGATTAAACAACTGATCTCGCGCATTGCGGTGCCCTGATCCACATCCGGCAACACCGAGAACAGTCGGCTTCCGGCGGCTGGTTCCGGTTTTGCGCTACCCGAGGAACTCGATCATGAAAAAACTCTTGCCCATCCCCTTGCTATTGCTGGCCGTGACGGCCGCGCGCGCGGAAACCGTCGGCTGCGTGACTACCGCCTGGAAACTGATAGGCGCCAACCACAAGGTCTGCGTCGAGGCCTTCGCCGACCCGAAAATCCCCGGCGTCACCTGCCATGTCAGCCAGGCTAAAACCGGCGGCGTTTCGGGGACCCTCGGTTTTGCGGACGATCCGTCGCAATTTTCGTTGGCCTGCCGGCAAACCGGGCCTATCGGTCTGCCCGCCGATTTGCCCAAGGATGAAGAAGTGTTTTCCGAGGGCACGTCCTTTCTGTTCAAGGAAACCCGGGTCATGCGCCTGTGGGACAAGGCCCATAACACTTTGATCTATCTGGCCATCAGCCGAAAACTGATCGACGGCGCTCCGGTAAACAGCATCTCCACCGTGCCGGTGATGCCCTGGGGAACCGGCACGGCCGGCGGCCGATAAGCCATGAGCCCGGCCGCCGCTCCGGACAACGAACGCATCGCCGTCAGCCTGAAAACCCTGGTGGATCTGGCCAAACCCGCCGCCGCGCTTAATTTGCGCCCCACGCAAATCCGCGCCGCGCAAAGCGGTAATTATTTATCGCATTTCAAGGGCCGCGGCATGGCGTTTGCCGAAACCCGGCTTTATCAACCGGGCGACGATGTGCGGCGCATGGATTGGCGGGTCACCGCCCGCACCGGCAAACCGCACAGCAAAATTTTCTGCGAGGAACGCGAACGGCCGTTGTTCATTTCCGTGGACTACCGCTCAAGCATGGCCTTCGCCACCCGCGGGGTGTTCAAATCCGTGCAGGCCGCCAAGCTGGCCGCATTGCTGGCCTGGGCGGCCCAGCAGCAAGGCGACCGCGTCGGCGGCCAGATTTTCAGCGACGCCGGTTGCCTGGAGTTAAAACCCCGCACCGGTAAAGCGGCATTGCTGCGCTTTTTCGATGCCCTGGCCCATCCCGTCTACCCCAGCCCCCATGGCAACACCTTGGCGTCGGCCCTGGCCAGATTGCAACATCACGCCCATCCCGGCAGCCGGATTTACATCATCAGCGATTTCCGCGGCCTGGACCAAGCCGCGGAAAACCATTTGGCCCTGATAGCGCGCCACTGCGAAGTGGTTTTGCTGCAGATTTTCGATCCGCTGGAAAGCCGGTTGCCCGAAAATGGCCGCTACCGGTTTACCGATAAAATCCGCGACATCGTCTTGGATACCGGCGAAATTCGGCAACGCCAAGCCTATCATCAGCGCTTTCATGAACGGCAACTGCATTTAAAAAAAATGTGCCAAAAACTGCGGATGGCCTTATTGCCCTGCGCCACCAACCAGTCGCCGGCCGGGATTTTAAGCCCAGGCCGCTCGCGCGGAATGGGATAAGGGCGCTTGCGTGTCGACGGCGGCTACCCTAAACTGCCCGAATGGTATTTTGCAGCCCGCGGCATGACACCGCCGCCCGGATGAACATAGCGCACCCTCTTTCCCGCCTGTTTTTTTTAACCGCCCTGATATGCCTGGGCGGCTGGCTGGGTTTAACGATGATTATTCCCCCCATCTATTCCAGCCCCTTATGGCCGCCGGCCGGGCTGGGCCTGGCCGCGCTGCTGATTTGGGGGGATGCCGTGTTGCCCGCGGTTTTTTTGGGCGCGCTCGTCAACAACCTATTCATCACGCTCCAAACCGCCGGCCAATTGCACGGCAATACCTTCACCTGCGCGGTCCTGATTGCAATGGCCGGCACCCTGCAAGCGGTGGCCGCCGCGCGGCTGTCGCAAAAATGGCTGGGCCCCGGCGTACCCGCCCTGGACGGCCCGCGCGGCATCCTGGCGTTCTTTCTGCTGACCGCCCCCCTGGCCAGCCTGATTGCCGCAACCTTGGGCGTGGCCTGCTTATGGTGGTTTGCCATGACCCCTACCGAGTTATTGGCGGCCGTCTGGCTGAATTGGTGGGTGGGCGACAGTCTGGGCGTAATCATCATCGGTCCGCTGATGTTTTGCCTGTTTGCGCAACCCAAAAAACTTTGGGCCAGTAGGCGGCAAAGGGTCGCCTTGCCCTTAACCATCACCTTGTTGGCGCTGACCGTCACCTTCATGCTGGTTCAGCGGGCGGAACACGACCGGATTCAAATGGATTTCGACGCTCAGGCACAAATGATTAGTCGGAAACTGATCGAATACGGCGAAAATGCCATCGATAATAGCCTGGCCTTACGCGACCTTTATGTCGCCGCCGGCTCGGTGGATCGGCGGCAATTTGCCCGTTTTTCGCGGTCGCTGCTGGCCCGGCATCCGGAACTGCAAGCGTTGGAATGGCTGCCTAAGGTCACTCCGGCCGAACTGGCCGATTTCGAACGGCAAGTACAAACCGAAGGCTTTCCCGGCTTTAGAGTGGTCGAACGCAATGCCGACGGCTCGTTAACGCCCGTTAAAAGCCGCGCGGAATATTTCCCCGTCACCTATGTCGAGCCGATGCGGGGTAACGAGCCCGCCTTCGGCCTGGACTCGGCGGCCAATTCGCCGAGCCGGGAATCCAAACGGCGGGCGCTTGCCAGCGGCCAACCCAGCGTCAGCCAAGCCTCGACCTTGATCCAGGGTAACGGCACCGAGCAAAGCGTCTTGCTGTCCATTCCGGTTTTCGCGGATCCGGCCCGGCGCACCGCGCAAGATTTGACCGGTTTCGTTTCAGCCGTGATTTTACCGAAGCGCCTGGTTGAAACGGCTTTAAAAGAGCTGGACCTGCAAGCGTTCGCCATCACGATAACGGATACCGGCGCGCCTGCCGGGCCCGCCGTACTGTATCGAAAAGACGTCGCCCAGCCGATTCGGGCGGGCGGCGGACTGCAACCCTGGCAACGGGACTTTCCGTTCGCCGACCGTGTCTGGCGGCTCGCCATCATTCCCGATACCCGTTTTCTTGGCGAGCGCAGTTCCCTGCTGCCCTGGTTTACCCTATTGAGCGGCTTGGGCTTTACCGGCCTGCTCGGCATTTTATTGCTGACCATCAGCGGACGCACGGCGCAAATAGAGACCTTAATCGATAGCCGCACCCGGGACCTGCAAAAAGCCAACACCGAACTGCAAGCCGCCGAACGGCATTTGCGCGAATCGGAAGCCTATCTGCGCACCATTCTCAAGTCGGTGCCCGAGTGCATCATGTTGACGACCTCCGAGGGCGAATTGCTGGACATAAACCCGGCCGGATTGGCTATCCTTGGCGCCGACGACCTGGAGCAGGTAAAAGCGCTTAAACCTTTAAATTTACTGTTACCCTCTTACCGACAGACGTTTCTCGCGGCCGTCGAACAGGTATTTGCCGGCAAAAACCGTTCCTTGCTATTAGAGATCGGCAACTTTAAGGGGGACACCTGCTGGCTGGAAAGCACGCTGGCTCCGCTGCGCAACGATGACGGCCATATTACCGCCCTGCTATGCATGGCCAGGGACATCACCGAACGGAAAGCGGACGACGACCGGCTTAAACTGGCCGCCCGGGTGTTCGGCGAGGCGCACGAGGGTATTTTGATTACCGACGCGGCAGGCAACATTGTGGACGTCAACCCCACTTTTTGCGACATCACCGGTTACAGCCGCGACGAAGTGATCGGCAAAAAGCCCAGCCTGCTGAAGTCCGGCCGGCAAGACCCCGCTTTTTACCGGGATATGTGGCAAGCGATTATTTCCGACCTGCATTGGCAGGGCGAAGTGTGGAACCGCAAGAAAAACGGCGAGCTGTATGCCGAATTATTGAGCATATCGGCGCTGTGCGACGACCGGGGCCGGATTATTTATTTCGTCGGTTTGTTCTCCGACATCACTCAGATCAAACACCAGCAACAACTGCTGGAGCTGATGGCGCATTACGATCCGCTCACCCGCCTGCCGAATCGCACCCTGTTCAGCGACCGCCTGTCGCAGGCCATTGCCCGCAGCAAGCGCGACAAATTGCTGCTGGCGGTCTGTTTTCTGGACTTGGACGGCTTTAAGCCCATCAACGACCAACTCGGCCATGGCGCCGGCGACCAAGTGTTGATCGAGGTGGCCAACCGGATCAAACAAAACCTGCGCGAGGAAGATACCGTCTCCCGGCACGGCGGCGACGAGTTTGCCCTACTGCTGACCGGCCTGCATAGCGTGGATGAAATCAGTCAAACTTTGTCGCGTATTCACCAGGCCATTGCCGAAGCTTTTTTAATAAACGGCCAAACCGTAAACGTCGGCGCCAGTACCGGGGTCAGCGTGTTCCCGCTGGATGACGCCGATGCGGATACCTTGGTCCGCCATGCCGACCAAGCCATGTATCAAGCGAAATTGACCGGCAAAAACCGCTTTCGGCTGTTCGACGCCGGCCGGGACCAACTCTTGCTCGACCACCACAATCAACTGCACGAGCTGGAAGCCGCCTTCGCCAAACAACAATTCTGTTTATATTACCAACCTAAAATCAGCCTCAAAACCGGCCGGGTAACCGGCGTCGAAGCGCTGATACGCTGGCTGCACCCCGAGAAAGGCATGGTATCGCCGCTAAGCTTTCTGCCCGCCATGGCGGCCACCGAGCTGGAAATCGAATTGGGAAATTGGGTGATGGAGCAGGCGTGGCAGCAATTGTATCTTTGGCACCGGCAGGGTTTGAAAATCGAAGTCAGCGTCAATATTTCCGCTTATCATTTGCTATGGCCGGGCTTTGTTTCGCATTTGGAGACCATACTGGCCAAGCATCCGCGGATTGCCTCGCATTATCTACAGCTGGAAATTCTGGAAAGCACCGCATTGGACGATTTGGCGGCGGTCAGCCGCATCGTCAAAACCTGCCATGAAGCCCTGGGCATCGGCGCCGCGCTGGACGATTTCGGTACCGGCTACTCGTCGTTGACCCATCTGCGGCACTTGCCGGTGGACACGGTGAAAATCGATAGAAGCTTTGTGCGGGACATGCTTGACGATCCGGACGATTTCGCCATCGTGGAAAGCGTGATCGGCCTGAGCCAGGCCTTCGGCAACCAAGTCGTCGCCGAAGGCGTGGAAACCCAGGAGCAAGGCTTGGCCTTGTTATTATTGAGCTGCTATATTGCGCAAGGTTTTGCTATCGCCAAGCCCATGCCGGCGGACGAAATGGCCGATTGGATCAATCAATACCGGCCCTTTCCGCTCTGGCAGGCTTACGCCAATAGGGAACTTTCGGCCGATCAAACCCAAATTGCCTTGCGCCGGCTCGATCTCCGGCAATGGCTGCAGCGGGTCAACCAATGCCTGACCGGCAACCAGAACAGCATGGTCAACTGGCCGATCATGCATCCCCGTAAAAGCCAGTTCGGCCGCTGGCTCAGGCAAGTCCAACAGCAGGAACAGTATAATAAGGCTTGGTTGCGCCAATTGAGCGCTTTACATGAACAATTACTGCATAAAGGGGATGTACTCATGCACCAGTTTTGGCAGGGCGAAGCGCAAACAGCCCGGGCCGGTTTCATGGAGCTGGAAAAACTCCAACAACAACTGGATAGCTGCCTTAAGGAGCACGCCTGATTAAACCATGGAACCTTTACCGTTAAAAGACATCCATTTACCCGAAACCATAGGCTGGTGGCCGCCGGCACCCGGCTGGTGGCTGGCGGCCGTTCTGCTGGTTTTATCGATGCTGGCGGTTCGATACGCCTACCGCCGCCTGACCCGAAAAACCGCTATCAACCGCGCGCAAACCTTGTTAAAACAGCTACGCCAACACCCGGGCGACCCGTTGCAAACCCTGACCGCTGTATCGGCCTTGCTCCGCCGCGCCGCCATCAGTACGGATACGCGCGGCGGCGTGGCCGGCTTGCGCGGCCAGGTCTGGCTGGATTATCTGGACAGCAAACTCCCCGACGCCCCTTTTAGCCGGGGCGCCGGCCGTTGTCTGGCCGATGCGCATTATCGTCCCGCGGCGCCGGAACATATCGACCTCGAAGCCTTGTTCGCCTTGTGCGAACGCTGGTTAAAGCAACAGGGCAAGCCGTCATGATGGTGTTTCATTGGCCCTGGCTAGGCCTATTGCTGCCGTTGCCGCTTTTATTGCGCTGGCTGCTGCCGGCCAAGCCGCAAACCCGGCAAGCCGCGCTGATCGTGCCCTTTCTGGACGATCTGCCCGCCAACCCGCCCAGCGGTTTTAGCCGTCAACAGCGCTGGCCGCTACGCATGGCCGCGTTTGCCTGGATTTTTCTGGTTATTGCCTGCACCCGCCCGCAATGGCTGGGCGAGCCTTTGGAACTGGCCGTGAACGGCCGCGACCTGATGCTGGCCGTGGACGTGTCAGGCAGTATGGAGGAAAAGGACTTCGTCATTAACGATAAACGCTACGACCGGCTTACCGCTACCAAATACGTGGTGAGCGATTTTGTCAAACGCCGGGTGGGCGACAGGCTGGGTCTGATATTATTCGGTACCCAAGCTTATTTGCATGTGCCATTGACTTTCGACCGCCAAACCGTGGAAACGCTGCTTAACGAAGCCTTTATCGGTATAACCGAGGACGAACCGCAAACCTCCATCGGCGATGCGATCGGTTTGGCCGTCAAACGCCTGCAACATGAAAAAAGCGACAGCCGGGTAGTGATTTTGCTGACCGACGGCGCCAATACCGCCGGCGAACTGACGCCGCTGAAAGCCGCCGAGATCGCCGCCGAACATCACTTGAAAATCTACACCATAGGCATCGGCGCCGACGAAATACTGGTGCGCAGCCTGTTCGGCACCCGCCGCGTCAATCCCTCCGCCGATCTGGACGAAAAAACCCTGCAAGCCATCGCCGACACCACCGGCGGCCGGTATTTCCGAGCCCGCAATACCGAAGAGCTGGAGCAGATCTATCAAATTCTGGATCAACTGGAACCGGTGGAAAAGGATAAACAGTTTTTCCGCCCGCGCGCCGAGCTGTACGTTTGGCCTCTGGCCCTGTCCATGGCGTTGGCCGCATTGTTGGCCGTCAGCCGTTTGAGGTGGCGCTGATGTGGACCGCGTTTCATTTCCTGCGGCCCTGGTGGTTGCTGGCCATCGTCCCGGCCGCGGCGTTGCTGTACTTGCTGGCCCGGCACAAATACCGGCGCGGCGATTGGACGAGCGTCTGCGATGCGGAACTATTGCCGTTCATCCTGCAAGACAAACCGGACCGAATCCGTCCCGGCGGCTGGTTCGGCGCCGCGCTGGCCTGCTTGCTGTGCATTCTGGCCTTGGCCGGCCCCACTTGGGAACGCTTGCCGAGCCCGGCCTTTCGCAACGATTCGGCGTTGGTGATTGCGCTGGATTTATCCCAATCCATGAACGCTACCGATATCAAGCCCAGCCGTATCAGCCGGGCCCGCTACAAAATCAGCGATATTTTGCAACAGCGCAAGGACGGTCAAACCGCATTGCTGGTGTATAGCGGCGACGCTTTTACCGTCACCCCGCTGACTACCGATACGGCCACCATCAATAGCCAAATTGAGGCGCTGACTACCGACATCATGCCGAGTCCGGGCAGCAACACCGGCGTTGCCATCGAAAAGGCCGCGGATTTATTGCACCAGGCCGGTCTGGCGCAAGGCGATATTCTGCTGGTGACGGACGGCGCCGATGCCGACGGCGCCCGCCAAGCCGGCCGGCTGTTGGGCGGCTACCGCCTATCGGTATTGGCATTGGGCAGCCCGGAGGGCGCGCCCATCCCGCTTCCCGGCGGCGGCTTTTTGAAAGACGCCCGGGGCAATATTGTGCTGGCCCGGCTGGATAGCGCGGCATTATCGCAACTGGCCGCCGACGGGCACGGTATTTTTCAGCAGGTTACCGCCGACGATGCCGACATCGAGCGGCTGGGCGGCTTATTTAATCAAGTAAAACGCAACGACCCCAACCAAAAAACCGATTTAATGCTGGAGCAATGGCACGAAGCCGGACCATGGCTGTTATTGTTGGTCTTGCCATGGGCGGCGCTGCACTTTAGAAAAGGTTTGCTGGCCCTTGCCTTGCTGTGCCTGTTGCCGTTGCCCAGACCGGCCTCGGCATTGGATTGGCACAGCCTGTGGCAAACCCCCGACCAACGCGGCCAACAGGCGTTTCGGCAGCAACAATTCCAACAAGCGGCGGAACAATTCGACAACCCCGACTGGCGGGCCGCCGCCCAGTATAAAGCAGGCCGCTTTCAGGAAGCGGCGGAAACCCTGAAAGACACCCGGAGCGCGGACGGCCATTACAACCGGGGCAACGCCCTGGCCAAAACGGGGCAATTGCAGGAGGCCTTACAAGCTTATCGGGAAGCGCTAAAGCTAGACCCCAATCACGCCGACGCCAAATACAACAAGGAGCTGCTGGAAAAACAACAGCAGGAACAACAGAAGCAGCAGAATCGGGATCGGCAGTCTTCAGATCCGTCATCCGAACAAAATAAACCGCAAGATCGGCAAAACGAGCAAGCGGAGCAGTCAAAGCCGGAGCGAAACCAGGATCAATCCCGGCGGCCGAACCAAGACCAACAGCCGCAAAAGCCGGACCAAAGCCAATCCCAGACGGCGGACAAGCCCGAACAAACCGAGGACAAACAACCGCAACCGGAGCAACAGACCGACAAACCGGACGACGCCCGCCGCGAACCTAAAAAACCCCAACCGAATCAGTCGTCCAGCCAGGAACAAGCAGCTCGGCCGGCTACCGAACTAGACGAAACCAAACGCGCCAACCAACAATTATTAAAACGCATCCCCGACGAACCCACCGGGTTGTTGAAACGCAAGTTCAAATATCAATACGGCCAGCGCGCCCCACCTCCCCATAGCGGCCCGGACTGGTAACCGCTAACTCGCCAGCCACGGGATAAGCAGGGCTCTCGGCTTGTAAGCGCGGGCCGTAAAGTTCCGTTCCGCTGCCGTCCGCCGGCGGTTGCCGCTTGGTAAAAAGGGTATTTTCCCTCCACTGCGGCAACATGATGCAGGCGGGTTATTCTGAAAAAGTTATTGAAATAAGAAACTCAAAAACTTATGATAGAAATGGGATACGCAAATAATATTTTTCTTGAAAAATCAAGCGATAGCCGGCATTTTTCGAATTTTCCGCTCCGTCCGGGAAATATTCGGCGAATGTTATTTGGCCGAGCAATTTTGTATTTATTCGATATTATTTTGCGTGCAATTTTCCGAATACCTTTTTCTCCGAATCCGCGTTGTCTTGGCCGGGCATGGACGCAAGCAAATGTTAAGCAAATACCCCGCGCCACGGCTCGGGACCGAATTCTTAATCCCCTTATTGAAACCTTACTACACGCAACGGTTGCTAAGCCGCGCGCAATTAGGCCGGTTTTACGGGAAGTAACTCATCACCCATCCTTTCAAAATGAAAACTAGTCGAATACTATTAATTGCCTCCTGTTTAATCGCCTCGGCATGCTCATCGGAAAAAGAAACCGAAAAACAGCCCGAGAGCTATCAAGTCGTCAACCCCATCGTAAAAAATACCCCTTATACCAGCGAATATGTGGCTGAAATTCAATCGGTAAGATATGTCGAAGTCAGGAGTAAAATTAAAGGTTTCATCGAAAAAAACTATGTCGACGAGGGCCAAACAGTCGGCAAGGGCCAACTGTTGTTTAGCCTGAGTTTTATGGAACACGAAAAGGAACTGCAAAAAGCCAACGCCGATTATAAGGCGGCCATCGCCGATTTAAAGGCTTCCGAAGTCGAATTGGCCAACGTCAGGCGCTTGGTGGAAAAAAATATAGTTTCGAACACGGAGCTTGAAGTATTGGACGCCAAGATTAACGCCTTAAAGGCCAAGGTAGAGGAAGCCCAGGCCAATAAGGAGCAGGTGGCTTTACACTTGGCTTTTTCGCAGATTAAGGCCCCATACGACGGCGTCATCAACCGTATCCCGCACAAAGTCGGCAGTTTGATCGAGGAAGGCGACATGTTGACCTCCATTTCCGACAACAGCGCGATATTCGCCTATTTCAACCTCTCGGAAGTCGATTATCTGAATTATATTTCCAATAACGAAGAAGAAATGAAAATCGTCAGCTTGCGGCTGGCCAATAATGAGCTATACCCCCACAAAGGCAAAATCGAAATGATCGAAAGCGAATTCGACCGGCAAACGGGCAATATCGCTTTCCGGGCCAGATTTCCGAATTCGGAAGGCATGTTAAAACACGGCGCCAATGGGGAAATTATTATCAATAAAGAATTGAAGAACGCACTGATCATTCCGCAAAAGTCGACCTTCGAAATTCAGGAAAAACTGTATGTATTCGTAGTCGATAAAGATAATACGTTAAAACAACGCAATATTACGCCGAAAATGCGCTTTCCCGATTATTATGCGGTCGAATCCGGCTTAACCAAGGAAGACAAAATAATATTCGAAGGGGTGGAAAACTTAAAGGACGGCGAAAAAATACAACCTGTCATTATCGATTTGGCGCAAGCCATGTCGGAAAATAAACACGATTAACCGGGGCGGACAAACTATTATGACGTCTAAATTTATTCACCGCCCGGTATTGTCCATTGTGATATCGGTGCTGATTACCTTGCTGGGTTTATTGTCCCTGACCCAATTACCCGTTACCCAATTTCCGGATATTGCCCCGCCCGAGGTCAACGTCACCACCAAATTTACCGGCGCCAATGCGGAAGTGGTGGTTAAAGCGGTTATCACGCCGCTGGAGCGGGCTATTAACGGCGTACCCGGCATGGCCTATATGTCGTCCGTCTCCGGCAATGACGGCAGCGCGGCCATTCAGATTATTTTTAAAGGCGGCACCGATCCGGAAGTCGCCGCGGTCAACGTGCAGAACAGGGTGTCCGCGGTGTTGGATGAATTACCGGCGGAAGCGATTAAGGCCGGGGTTATCGTCGAAAAAGTGCAAAACAGCATGCTGTTGTACATCAACATCCTCAGCGACGACCCCACGCTGGACGAAAAATTTCTGTTCAACTTTACCGACATCAATGTCCTGAAAGAGCTGAAACGTATCGAAGGGGTGGGTTTTGCCGAGATTTTGGGCGCCCGCGAGTACGCCATGCGGGTGTGGCTAAAGCCGGACAAATTGTTGATGTACAACATCTCGGCGACGGAAGTCATCGACAAACTCAGGGCGCAAAACGTTGAGGCCGCGCCGGGTAAAATCGGCGAAAGCTCCGGCAAGGAGGCGCAAGCGCTGCAATACGTTTTAAAGTACACAGGCAAGCACAACACCCAGGAGGCCTACGAAAACATCGTCCTGAGCAGTACGGAAGAAGGCGAGATCCTGCGCCTGAAGGATGTGGCCGACGTCGAATTCGATTCCAAGGATTACAACGTGCTGTCCAAGGAAAACGGCCAGCCTTCCGCCGCCATCCTGTTAAAGCAACGGCCGGGCAGTAACGCCAAGCAGGTTATCGATAACATCAAAACCACCATGGCGGAAATCAAGGCCAACTCTTTCCCGCCGGGCATGGACTACACCCTAAGCTACGATGTGTCCGAGTTTTTGGACGCCTCCATCCACGAGGTGCTGAAAACCCTGCTGGAAGCCTTCGTGCTGGTGGCCTTGGTGGTGTTCATTTTCCTGCAGGATTTTCGTTCCACGCTCATCCCGATTATCGCCGTGCCGGTATCGCTGATCGGCACCTTTTTCTTCATGCAATTATTGGGGTTTTCGCTCAACCTGATCACACTGTTCGCCTTGGTGCTGGCCATCGGCATCGTGGTGGACAATGCGATTGTGGTGATCGAAGCGGTACACGCCAAAATGGAGCATACCAGCATGGGACCGCGCCGGGCCACGGAACACGCCATGCGCGAAATCAGCGGGGCTATTATTGCCATTACGCTGGTGATGTCGGCGGTGTTTTTACCGGTCTCCTTCATGGGCGGTCCCGAAGGGGTGTTTTACCGGCAATTTTCCCTGACCATGGCGATTTCGATTGTGCTGTCGGGGATTACCGCCTTGACGTTAACGCCGGCACTCTGCGCGGTATTCCTGAAGAAACACCACCACGAGCCGGGGCAAAAAAAATCGGTCTTGCAAAAATTCTTCGACGGTTTTAACCGGCGCTACAACGGGCTGTCCGAGCGTTATCAAAATCTGATCCGTCTGATCGCCAACCGGCGCATCGTCACCTTCCTCATCTTACTGGGCTTTTCCGTCGGCGCCGGTTTAATCGGACGCGCCGTACCGACCGGTTTTATTCCGGAAGAAGACCAGGGCACCATCTACGCCAACATCACCGCGCCTTCCGGCGCCACGCTGGAGCGTACCGAAAAAGTGTCGAATGAAGTACAACAGGTCGCCTCCAGTCTGGATAGCGTCAAATCGGTTTCCGGCCTGGCCGGATTCAGCCTGCTTTCCGAAGGCACCGGCGCGGTTTACGGCATGAACCTGATCAGCTTGAAAAACTGGGAGGAACGGGAGGCGTCCGATAAGGACATCATCCGCGAATTGGAAGAGAAAACCCGCCACATCAAGGACGCCAGTATCGAGTTCTTCACGCCGCCGCCGGTACCGGGCTACGGCAACTCCAGCGGCTTCGAAATGCGGCTGCTGGACAAAACCGGCTCGGACGATCTTCGGCAATTGCAGAAAGTGGCGGATGCTTTTGTGGAAACGCTCAATCGACGTCCGGAAATTAACAACGCCTTTACCACTTTCAATGTCAGTTTCCCGCAATTTTTGCTGCATATCGACACCGATAAGGCGGCGCAAAAGGGAATAACCGCGGACAATGCCATGAGCACCCTGCAAACCCTGATCGGCAGCGAATACGCCACCAACTTCATCCGCTTCGGACAGATGTATAAAGTGATGGTGCAGGCCTTGCCGGAATACCGCGCCCAACCCGACGACTTGCTAAAACTTTACATCAAAAACGACGCCGGGCACATGGTGCCTTTTTCGTCATTTTTAAGCGTGGAAAAGGTTTACGGTCCCGAGCAGATTACCCGTTACAACATGTATACCGCCGCCATGGTCAACGGCCAGCCGGCGCCCGGTTATAGCAGCGGGCAGGCAATTGCGGCCATTAAAGAAGCGGCCGCGCAAACTCTGCCGAAAGGCTTCGGCTACGATTGGGCCGGCTCGTCGCGCGACCAGGCCAATGCCGGCAACCAAGCCATTTATATTTTCCTGATTTGCCTGGTTTTCGTTTACCTGCTGCTGGCCGCGCAATACGAAAGCTTCCTGCTGCCTTTCGCGGTGATTTTTTCGCTGCCGATAGGCGTGTTCGGCGCCCTGTTTTTACTGATGGCGATGGGGCTGGAAAACAATATCTACGCGCAAATCGCCATGATCATGCTGATCGGAATTCTGGGTAAAAACGCCATCTTGATCATAGAATTCGCCGTATTGAAACATAAGGAAGGCAAATCGTCCTTCGAAGCGGCCATCGAAGGCGGCGTGTTGCGTTTGCGGCCTATTTTGATGACCTCGTTCGCCTTTATCGCCGGCTTGATTCCGTTAATGTTTGCCTCGGGCGCCGGCGAGATCGGCAACAACACTATCGGCTCCGCGGCGGCCGGCGGCATGATTTTCGGTACCGTTTTCGGCGTCATTATTATTCCGGGCTTATATGTGGCTTTTGCCGGCATTCAAGATAAGCACCATCACAGCGGCAAGAAAGAAGAAGCCCCATTTACCGAAACTTTTTAATTGTTCAATGAAGCGTACATACTCCCCCTCTTTAGCTATTTCCCTGTTGGCATTATCGATACAGGGCTGCGGCCTGAATACCGACCTATCCATCCGGGAACAACCCATCCCCGCCGGTTTTCCCGCCCAGCAGGAAAACAGGCAGGCCGCCAAGGTAACCGACATCAACTGGCGCGAGTACTTTGCGGATCCGCATTTGCTGAGTTTGATCGATACGGCGATCGGCAATAACCTCGATATGCAGATTGCCCTGCAGCGCATAGAAACGGCCCGCTCCAGCGTGAAGCTGGCCAACGGCGCCATGCTGCCGAAAGTCGAGTTGCTGGTCGGCGGCGGCATGCGGAAATTCGGCCTGTACACCATGGACGGGGCCGGTAACGACTCGACCCAAATTACCCCCGGTAACACCGTGCCGGAGCATTTGCCGGACATGTTTGTCGGTTTACAGTCGTCCTGGGAAATCGATGTCTGGGGCAAATTGGAAAATCAGCGCAAGGCGGCCGCTTCGGAATATTTGGCGAGTATCGAAGGCACCAACTTCGTCATATCCAATTTGGTCTCCGATGTCGCCATTCACTATAACGACTTATTGGCACTGGATAACGAACTGGAATTTATCCGGCAAACCATAGGCAAGCAGCAAGAAGCGCTGGATGTCATCAGATTGCAAAAAGAGGCCGGCAGAGCCAATGAATTGGCGGTGCAGCAATTCCTGGCGGAGTTGCTCGGCATGCAGGTACTGGAAACTAACGTTCTGCAGCAAATTACCGAAACCGAAAATAAAATCAATTACTTACTCGGCCGTTTCCCGCAAGCGGTTGAAAGAACCAAAAACGACTTTTTTAAAGAAAACTCGCATGAAATTTCGGTGGGCATCCCTTCGCAACTACTGGAAAACCGCCCCGACATACGGGCGGCGGAATTTCAGATTGAAGCGACTAAGTTCGATTTAAAAGCCGCAAAGGCCGCTTTTTACCCGAATTTCAATATTACGGCCACCTTCGGTTTTCAAGCCTTCGACCCGCAGTTTTTATTTACCTCGCCGGCTTCAATCGCCTATTCGGTTGTGGGCACATTGATCGCGCCGCTGATTAACATGAAAGCCCTGGAAGCGCGTTTCAATACGGCCCAAGCCAATCAATTGAGCGCAATGTATAATTATCAAAAAACCATTCTGAATGCCTATGTCGAGGTGGCCAACCAACTGGCCAATATTAAAAACTTGCAACAAATCAATGCACTCAAAAAGCAGCAAAGCGAGGTCTTGAAACAGTCGGTCGACGTTTCCAAGGAACTATACCGGTCGGCCAAGGCCAGCTATTTGGAAGTGCTGATAGCGCAACAGAGTGCGTTGCAATCCAATATCGAATTGATCAACGTGACCAAGCAGCAGCGTATTGCCCGAATCAATCTGTACAAAGCCTTGGGCGGAGGATGGCAATAATGGCATGGCGGCTTTCGGTTAGCTTGGTTGAGGCGATAGCCGATTTAATGCGTTCGGGGAAATCATACTTTTATGCTAATGCCGAATAGGTGCAATACCGTAAAGTGGCTTTTGGCCGTGTCCGGCTGGCTGCTGGCCTGCGCGGCGCTGGCCGCCGACATCCGGGTCAGCATCGATCGCAACCCCGTCGGCCTGAACGAGTCTTTTCAAATTACCTTTACCGCCGCGGAAACGCCGGACGGCAATCCGGACTTCACGCCGCTGCGGGCCAATTTCGAGATTTTGAACCAAGAACGCAGCACCAATATGTCTTGGGTAAACGGTAAAAGCAGCCGTACCGAACAATGGGTTGTCAGCGTGATGGCCAAGCAGCCCGGCGAGTTATTGATCCCGCCGATCGCTTTCGGCGCCGATAGCAGCCAACCCGGTAAAGTGTCGGTGAGCGACGCTTCGCAAGCGCAACCCGGCGGTAACGACGAGGTATTTCTAACAGTAGAAGTCACTCCCGATAAGCCTTACGTGCAATCCCAGGTGTTGTACACCTTGAAATTGTATAGAAGGGTGCAGATTACCCAAGCCAGCCTGAACGACCCGGAAATCAAGGACGCCTTGGTGGAAAAATTGGGCGACGACAGCACTTACAGCACGCAGATTAACGGCATGGACTATTGGGTAACGGAACGCAAATACGCGATCTTCCCCCAACAAAGCGGCTTGTTTACCATAGCCCCGCTGACATTGACCGCCGAAGTCGTTAGCAACGCCAACAATCGCCGCCCGCGCTTCAACGGTTTTTTCAACCGCCAGATGACCGAAACCCGCCGGGTATCTTCCGATGCCATTACCCTAAATGTATTACCGGTACCGCCAAGCTTTACCGATCCGGCTTGGTTAAGCGCGGAGTCATTGGAACTCAAGGAAACCTGGTCCGCCCAGTCGCTGCAGACCAAGGTTGGCGAGCCGCTGACCCGCACCATTACCCTGACCGCAAAAGGCGCAACAGTAGGCCAGTTGCCGGAGTTGTCCAAACCCCCGGCCATTCAAGGCATTAAGACCTACCCGGATCAACCTTTGTTGAAAGAAGATAAGCAAAGCGACGGTTTAATCGCCGTACGGGAAGAAAAAATCGCTTATATTGCCGGCCAACCCGGTCGATATACCTTGCCGGCCCTGGCTATCAGCTGGTTCAACACCAAAACGCAACAAACCGAGGTGGCCCGCCTGCCCGCGCTTGAATTGACTGCCTTGGGCGCCAGCGGCAACAGCCAAGCCGCTATGCCGGACGCTCAACCGCAACAGCAACCGGCCGCCGAAGCACCCGGCCCGGATGTATCCGGCAACGCTTTGTTTTGGCAAGCTTTATCGGGGTTTTTAGGGCTCGGCTGGCTAACGCACCTGTTATGGCTTTATCGCCGCGCCAAGATCCCCCGGGTTTCGGAGCCTCTCCAGTCCGAAAAACAAGCCAAGTCCGACCGGCAAAAACCACTGAAAACCGCCTGCCTGCATAACAATCCGCAAGCAGCCAAGCAGGCCTTGTTGGAATGGGGGAGACAGCATTTTGCCGCGGATAATCTAACCGCGCTTGCCGACCGCTGTGCGGAGCCGTTGCGGGCGGAAATACAGTTATTGAATCAATATCTGTATTCCGCCGCCCAAACCGACTGGGACGGGCGGCCGCTCTGGGATGCGTTTAGCAAAACCGGCATAGCCGCAAAGACCCATTCCGAACCGGACGAGGTTTTAGCGCCGCTGTATAAAATTTAGGCGCCCAAAATCCGTAACGCCGGCCGGTTACCGGCAAACCCCGCTCATTTTACCACTGGGATTCGCCGGTCTCCGGGTCGTACATTTCATGCGATATTTTATGCCGATTGGCTATTAATTCCTCAATGCTGGGCGAATTGCTCATGGCCCGCTGTATGGCCAATTTCATGGCCTCATAATTAGTCCGATATAGATCCTTCCGGTCCAGATTCGGATTGGAAGCACAGGCGGGATCTATCCAGAGCATGGCAATGATGCATAACTCGTTAGCTTGCAGGCGAGGTATCACGCCGTCGGCGACACAGTCTATCACCGCGTCGGCCACGGCCGATTGCACGGGGCCACCCAACAGGTTAACGTAAGCCGAGGATTTGATCGTGACCTTCGGCACGATAATAGTGGCCGGACGCACTTGCTGATTACAGGCCCGAATAGCGAACATGCGCGTGTGGCCTTCGGTTTGCCCCATCAAATTGGCAAACGCATGCCCGGCCGGCCCCTTAACGTCGCCGATCAAGATTTCCGGCATGGCGTCGGTTCCTTGCCCTTCGCTGGAAAATACCGTGGCTTCGCCGGTTCTGAACCAATATGAATCTGACATAGACTTATCCTTACGCTGATTAAGTAAAGCGGCCATTCTATGCCCGGAATCTCACACTCGGCAACACCCGGGCATACTCGGAATTAGGCGTTTTACCGAAGAGCCGAGTTTATGAGCGCTTTATACGGGCCATATTGATAGCCGTGACCTGAAGCGTCTATTGCTGCAAGGGAAAAACCAAACGACTGCCGCGGAAGATAGGACAATGCGGAAAGGCAAAAAACAGCTGGCGGATTTGACGTGGTACGCGAGATCAAATAGGCCACTCCGCAAGTCCTTGGACTTACGGAGTGGTCGTTAACCCTTATTTCAGATTAGGGCAATCGATATAGTCGGGATGCGCGGTAATAACGATCGCGACCCGGTGCTCCTGGTTAGCCGTGTTATCGGGGCCAGCCGCCTCGCCCACGGCTTTAACTTCCAATTGGCTGGAGCTTGCGCCTTTGGCGATTAAACGCTCGACCACTGCCTTGGCCCGTCTTTCGGATAAGGCCTGATTGTAAGCCGGCTTGCCCACGGTATCGGTGGAAGCGGTTACCGTCGCGGTCGCATCGGGATGATGATGCAACCAGTGACCGACGTGTTCGATGGCATTGTCCTTAACCTTGAAAGGCACCGCGCTGCCGGTTTTAAAGTAGGCCACGGTTTCGCGAATGGCTTCGACTTTATGGTGGTTTTGTGCATGGACTTCGGTCAGCCAAAGGCACATCTCTTTTTCGGATGCTATACGGTGCTCGGCGGCCGATTTTGCCGCATCCAGGCCTTTTTGTTTTTCGTTGATGTTCCAGTACCAGTCTTTCTCGATATGGCTCAGTACCTTGTTGGCATCTTCCAGGGCTTCTTCGGACATTTCCTCGTGCAGCATCGCTTGCCCATAGTGGCCCGCTCTTGCCGTATCGATTTCGGCTTTCAGATCGGATGAATCCATTTTGGGTGTTGAACAAGCAGTCAGCGCGAGAGCCAAAGCCGCAAGCGGCAGGTATAAATGTTGTTTTTTCATGATGTTATCCTCGTGATTCAATTAGTCGTAATCGTTTACTCGCCATCGTCCAATGGACCGTAAGTGGTCCAATAGCCTGGATAATGCAATCCGAAATAACGACTGTCCTCACTGAACCGATCCCAGACATAAGCAGGCGCGGCAAATTCCTTGGTTGGAATCGGCGAAGTCACCAGCTCGGCAGTACCGACCAATGTACGTCCGACGGTATGCCCGACTCCGCGCAAAAGTCCCCAGGTCATGCCGACAAAAATATTCTGTTCGCTCGAGATATTGATAACGTTTTTAGGAATTTCGACAAATCCGAAAGCAATGTTCGCAAAGCCTTGGCTAACTTTGTTGGAAAAGCCTTGAATGTAACTTTCCGCATGAGCAGCTGGCGCCGTCATTAATGCGCCGGATAAAACGCAGGCGGCCAATATTTTATTTTTATTCATGAGTAGCTCCTTGTTTTACAGATTTATACCGCCCGATACTGCGCGGGCCGGCACGAAAAAAACTTGCAACAGTTGTTTCGACCTTTCAACCCTAAGCATAGACGCTAACCGCAAGATTGGAAAGGTTGTAACGCAACAATGCTCCCTAATACGGGAATTTGTCAAATGATTTACGCGAAATTGCACTACATTTGGAGCTTGAAACTATACCCGGATTTTTAGCGCCCGCCGACATGTTTAAGGCTATTTTTGGAACCGGGATAACAAACCGAATTCATTGCCCGCTCAGGCTGATACGGGTTTTTGCGCGCACCGGCAGTCGATACTGATTCGTTGCGGGTTAACGGCATCCAGTTTTAACGCCGTCAACTGCCCGCCCCACAAACAGCCCGTGTCTATCGAATAGACGTTGTATCCTTCGTAAAAGCCCAGTGTCGACCAATGGCCGAAAATAATCCGCATATCCAGACTTTTGCGTCCCGGCACCGCGTACCAAGGCACCAAATCCGGCCCTTGGCTGCCCGGCGGGCCTTTTTGATGAAAATCCAGCTCGCCGGCAAGCGTGCAATAGCGCAAGCGGGTGAAACAATTCACCGCAAAGCGCAGTTTTTCGGTTTTGGGAAAATCATCCTGCCAAGCCGCCGGTTTGTTGCCGTACATGGAGCGGAAAAAACGCCGGTAATCGTCGCCTCCGATGGCCTGCTCGACTTCCGCCGCCATCGCTTTGGTTTGCTGAAAATCCCATTGCGGCGGCAGGCCCGCGTGCAGCATGCAAAACTGATCGTTAAAATAAAACAGACGTTGCCGTCGCAGCCAATCGATTAACTCTTCGCAATCGGCGGCGCGCAAGATAGGGCCCAGGGTATCTTTTTTGCCGGCTTTACTTAACGACACTACGGTTGCAATCAAATGCAGGTCATGGTTACCCAGAACGCTGATGGCCGAATCGCCCAAGCCTTTGATAAACCGCAAGGTTTCCAGCGAATGGGGGCCGCGGTTCACCAAGTCCCCGGCCAGCCATAATTGATCCTGGCTAGGATCGAAGTTTACGACGTCCAGCAGACGGCGTAATTCGCCATAGCACCCCTGAATGTCGCCAATTGCATAAATCGCCATCAGTGCAGGGTTCTGGGAATCGACAAGGTAAATTTAGGAATGGCGGCGCTGAAATTTTCGCCGGTATCGGACACCATCTTATACTTACCCTGCATAACGCCCACCGGGGTTTCGATCATGGCCGCACTGGTATAACGGAATGAATCTCCGGGATTTAAGTGCGGGTTTTCGCCCACAACGCCGTCGCCGTTCACTTCCTGCACCTTACCGTTGGCATCGGTGATCAGCCAATGCCGGGTCAGCAGGCGCGCGGGTACGGCGCCGACATTCGTGATGGTGATGGTATAAGCAAACACAAAACGATTTTGTTCCGGCGACGATTGACTCTCGATGTATTGCGGCTTTGCCTCAACTAATACTTTGTTTTTTTCGCTCATTGATAGATTATGTCATTCTGTATCCGCCGTATTTCAACCTAACTGATTTGCAAACGCAAGCCGACTCATGAAGATAAACCGCCTCTTGTTTGCTTTAATGCTGGTACTATCGCCGGCTTTATCGACGGCCGAAGACGGCAAGGACTTGTTTGCGGCGGCGGCCGACGGAAAACTCGAGCGGGTGCAAGCCTTGCTGGCGCAAGGCATAGACGTCAACAGCAAAATCGAGCAGGACAGAACCCCCCTGATGGCTGCCAGCTTCAACGGCAATCTGCGCATTGTCAGACTGCTGTTGGGCTACGGCGCGGATGTCAATTCGGCCGATAAGCTCGGCTCGACCGCGCTATCCGATGCCGTGCTTTTCGGTAATGCCGACGCCGTCAAACTGCTGATTGTCGCCGGCGCCAACGTCAATGCGGTCGACAATCAAAAAGCCACGATTCTGGACAAAGCCAAAAAAATAGGCCGGGCGGACATTGTCAAGTTATTGGAAGATGCCGGCGCCAAAGCGGCTGAAGCCCCGGCGGAAAACCCTCCGGCGGCCGATGCCGAAACCAAACCGGACAGTCAACCCGCTACAGAAGAGAAACCCGCGGACCCCAAACCATGACAGCACAACAACCTTTGCACATTCACATCCTAGGCATTTGCGGCACCTTTATGGGTGGCTTGGCCTTGATCGCCCGCGAATTGGGTTATACCGTTAGCGGTTCCGATCAAAACGTCTATCCGCCCATGAGCACCCAGCTCGAAGAGCAAGGCATCCGCCTGATGAACGGTTATCAAGCCGCCAACCTGGATTGCAAACCCGATCTGGTGGTGATAGGCAATGCCATGTCGCGAGGCAATCCCGAAGTGGAGGCAGTGTTAAACCGCAATCTGCCCTATATCTCCGGCCCGCAGTGGTTGGCTGAGCATGTCCTGCAAAAACGTTGGGTGCTGGCCGTGGCCGGCACCCACGGCAAAACCACGACTACCGGCATGTTGAGCTGGATATTGGAATTCAACGGTTTCAAGCCCGGCTTTTTAATCGGCGGCATACCCTTGAATTTCGGCATCTCCGCCCGTTTGGGCGAGTCGGATTTTTTTGTGATTGAAGCCGACGAATACGATTGCGCTTTTTTCGATAAACGTTCTAAATTCGTGCATTACCGCCCCCGCACCGCAATTTTGAATAATTTGGAATACGACCACGCCGATATTTTCGAAAACCTGGACGCGATTAAAAAACAATTTCATCATCTGGTTCGCACTGTTCCCGGCGAAGGCCTGATCATCGCCCCCTCCCACGAACGGCACATCGACGAAGTGCTGAAAATGGGGTGCTGGACACCGGTGATGAAAACCGCCATCGGCGCCGAGGCCGACTGGCAAGCCGAATTAATTAAAGCGGACGGCAGCTGCTTTAATGTCCATTTTGCCGGAGCATCTCAGGGCACGCTGACATGGAACCTGACTGGCCGACACAACGTATACAACGCGCTTTCCGCCCTGGCGGCCGCCCGCCATATCGGTATCGCGCCCAAAGATGCCATATCGGCACTGCAACAATTCCAAAACGTCAAGCGCCGCATGGAGGTCATCGTCAAAACCAAGGGGCTCACCGTGTACGACGATTTTGCCCACCATCCGACCGCGATTAAAACCACACTGGACGGCTTGCGCAAACAAGTGGGCCAAGAAAAAATACTCGCCATCGTCGAACCCCGCTCCAACACCATGCGCCTGGGGGTTCACACTCAATCGTTGGCCGAATCCTTATCGGAAGCCGACGAGGCCATTGTGTATCAGCCGGATAACCTGGGTTGGGATTTGAGCCAATTATTGCAATACGCCAACAACATTCGAATTTGTACCGACTTGGACACCATCATTCGAACCATCAAGGCGGAAGCGGGAAATATCTGCCATATATTGCTGATGAGTAACGGCAGTTTCGGCGGCATTTATCAACGCCTGAGAACGGAATTATAGTTTTTGGGCGTCATCGTAAATGACGGGCAAAAAAAAGCGGCCTGAAGGGGCCGCTTAGGAAAGAAGGGTAAAGCAACTCAGTCGCGCATAACAATACTTGAGTTGGGCAAATTATAGACCACGCATAGTTAATCCGAAATGTGACCGATTGTCACGTGCGGCAAACTGTCGCATACGGGTAATAAACCATGGCATTGTCTATATTTAACGGCCGAATATGAGGATTTAAGAGCCGCCCGCGAAGGCAGTAGCCAAACAAAATAACCTAACTAAAAAAATGGGCGGATTCGCCGAGCGACAGCCCGCCCAACAGGCCTACGGGAGGGACTTGAATCGGCTTAGTTACCGCCCTTAAAGCTGATCTGGAGTGCGTGCAGGGCATTTTCGCAATCTTCCGTGGCCTTCAGGCTGGGATCGTCGAAACATTGTTGGTTTTTGGCGCGTGCTTCTTTGACATTAGCCACATACCAAGCTATGGATTTGGCCTGCTCTGCCGGCTTAGCCTCTTCCGCGCTGATCACTTTAAATGCGCTTAACATTAATGCCAACGAGGCAACAAGCAGAATGATACTGTTTTTTTTCATGGTTTATCTCCCTATAAAATTGCTGGTTTATGCTCGCAAATCCGGGATCCCCGAGCGGCCCAAAGTCTAACCAATAACCGAATTTCGGAAAATGTGGCGGATTGCCGCGCGACAAATTGTCACGAGTTTGGTTGCTAGGAAATTGCGTGTTCAAGGCTCGATAAAATCGGCGTTTATACTGCCTGAGCCAATTACTATAATGGCCGACTTCGTTCACGGGAGATAATCATGAAGTTTCTATTGCGCTTGGTTTTATTTTAGCTGGCGATCAATTTGACCGCCTGTTCCAGTATTTATTTAAACAGCCTGGAAAAAATCCGTCGGATGTATTTCCGCGACCGGTTATCCATCAATGAGATTGCCAATCAAGTTGTGTGCCTTGCGACAAAAGCATCTACTTGGCTGATCGCTATCTTTCGGGCGCTCGCTTAGCCAAATCGGATTACAAATAAATCCAATCGCTGAAGCAGGCCGCCTGTCCTCGATACAGGCCATGCCGGTCATGGACATTCCAGATCGCTGCATTGTTGATCCGAAAGCGTCGGCCGGTTTTGGAGACGCGGATACCTGTATAATTTTCCACAAAACCATTATTCGTGACCGCCGCCATCAGACGTTCGCGGGCTTGTTGATTTTCGGGCTCTACCGACAGCCGGGACGGCATGCCGATCAGTTCGTCCCAGTTCAATTCGAACAAATCCAAGGCCTTTTCATTGGCATAATTAAACACAGGGTCGGGGTCGGTATTGTGCGACAGCAGCGCGAATTCAGCCGTAAACACCCGCCGCCCCAAGGCGTCTTCACCGATGTTTTCCAAAAAAGACCGGTGCAACAGGTTTTGATAACTATCGATCAGCAAAGCCACATGGTCCCGGTAAAAATGATTGCCCGCGCAGGGCGCTAGCATTTTTTGCATTTGGCAGCCTCGATTTGATGATCGCCATGACCGTTTTTGACAGGTATCATTGTCGGAATATTACCATTAGATTAAAAAAATCCATTTATCCCTTATAAGGACTAAACTTTGCAGAGTAGCAACTGTCGATTGATGCGGTTGACTCTCAGCCATAACTAACCGAGGTGATTCATGTCCATACAAAACGACTTCGAAAATTTGCTCTCCAAACTGAACACCGAGCGCGAAGAGCTGCAACTAAAACTGCATCTTGCCGGCCTGGAAGCCAAGGATGAATTCGAGCAGGCCGAGCAGCATTGGCGACAAATCAAGCAAAAGGCGGCGGAAATCGCCGACGACTCCATCGAGACATCGGAAGACTTCATCGCCAAAGCGAAAATCGTCGGCGAGGAACTCAAGGAAACTTATCAGCGTATCGCCAAGCGTTTATCCGAATAAAGCCGCTTAGTTGAGCGGCTGGATACCGCCGGAGGTTCTCGCTCTAAAGCCCGCCGGCCAAATGCCGCTATCGTCCGGCAGGTAATTACTACCCCCTTTAGCTTTAATCGGCCCCGGTTCTCTACAAGGTGTAGCACGATGATCCTAATTTTAAAAAGAATCAGTCATTCCACTTTGGTTCCCGATATCGAAGTATTCATCCTACCCGCGCTTAAAGGCGGATTATTTGCAAAATCCGGCCACCTGGAAAAAATCAGTATTCAGATGCTGCGGGCGGCCAATTGCGAGGCAGCGGAATTCAATGCGCTGGTCCGCATAGAACCCGACGCGGCGGCCAAACGCGTCATCAAACAGTTAAACAGAAAACCTCTGAACGGCAAGCCCATCAACATAGCCGAATATTATTTGCGGTTGCGCGACAATGACCGCCGCGGCAGCGGTCAAAAACCGCTCACCGACAGGCGCCGGAAAGACCGCAGGCGTTCGGATTTGCAGTTGACCGATATTACCGCGGAAAGGAAAACCTTGGCCAACAGCCAAACCATCAAAGGCTGGGAAACCGACATTACCCTTTAGGCCGCGTTCGGCATGCCGCCGTCCGCTTCATTCCAGCTTCACGGGAATTTTGCCGATCCTGGCCCGCCAGTATTTCGGGGCCGTATTATGAATCGATTCGCCGCGGCTATCCACCGCCACCGTGACCGGCATGTCCTCAACCACAAACTCGTGTATGGCTTCCATGCCCAGGTCCGGAAAGGCCACGATACGGGCCTTGCGAATGGCCTTGGACACCAGGTACGCCGCGCCGCCGACCGCAATCAGATAAACGGCCCGATGTTGCTTGATCGCCTCCACCGCCGCCGGTCCGCGCTCGGCCTTGCCTATCATGCCCAGCAGACCGGTTTTTTCCAACACTGTGTCGGTAAAGCCATCCATCCGGGTCGCCGTGGTGGGGCCGGCAGGACCGACCACTTCGTCGCCCACCGGATCGACCGGGCCGACATAGTAGATAAATTTGCCGGTAAAATCGACACCGCTGGGCAAGGACTCACCTTTTGCCAACAGATCGACGATGCGCTTATGGGCGGCGTCGCGGCCAGTCAGCAAGGTACCGCTGAGCAACAGGGTTTCACCGGGTTTCCAGTCTGCGACGTCCTGTTTGCTGAGCGTGTCTATATTGACCCGGCGGGCATTGCCGGCCGCTTGGGTGATGACCGGCCAATCCGCCAGTTTCGGCGGCGTTAAAACGGCAGGGCCGGAACCGTCCATGACAAAATGCGCGTGGCGGGTGGCTGCGCAATTGGGGATCATCGCCACCGGCTTGTTGGCGGCGTGGGTCGGATAATCCAATATTTTCACATCCAGCACCGTGGTCAAACCGCCCAGGCCTTGCGCGCCTATGCCCAGCGCGTTGACCTTGTCGTAGAGTTCCAGCCGCAACTCTTCCAACGCATTGCTGGGGCCGCGTGCGATCAAATCCTGAATATCAATGGCACCCATGCAGGCCTGCTTGGCTAGTATCATGGCTTTTTCGGCGGTGCCGCCTATGCCGATGCCGAGTATGCCGGGCGGACACCAGCCGGCACCCATGGTCGGTACGGTTTTCATCACCCAGTCGGCGATACTGTCGGAAGGGTTGAGCATCGCGAATTTGGCTTTGGCTTCCGAACCGCCGCCCTTGGCGGCCAGTTCCACCTCGACTTTGTCGCCGGCCACCAGCTCCATGTGGATTACCGCCGGGGTATTGTCCTTGGTGTTGATGCGCTTGCCGGCCGGATCCGATAAAATCGAAGCCCGCAACACGTTATCCGGCTGCAAGTAAGCGCGGCGCACGCCTTCGTTGACCATTTCGCTGACACCCAGATTGACATCCCAACGCACCTCCATGCCTATTTTCAAAAATACCGTCACTATGCCGGTATCCTGGCAAATCGGCCGCCGGCCTTCCGCGCACATGCGGGAGTTGATCAGAATTTGCGCCATCGCATCCTTGGCGGCCGGGCTTTGTTCCTTTTGATAGGCCGAATACAAGGCCTCGATGAAATCCTGGGGATGGTAATAGGAAATGTATTGCAAGGCATCGGCAATGCTTTGGATGAAATCGTCTTGGCGGATAGTGGTCATGGCTGGTTTCGATAGGATTAACATAATCCGGGAAATTTATCACGGCAGCCCTCGCCAAGACCAATCCCATGCCGAAACCCCGAAACCGGACGATGCTCGAAACCGAGCCGACAAAGGTCCGATCCCGCGGATTGAACTTGGCAACACCGATTATCGCCATTGCGGCGATACGATAACCGATTACTCAATAGTCAAACTCCGTTTTAGTAACGCGGCAAACTGCTCGGCCGGTAGCGGCTGGCTGAATAAATAGCCCTGCATTTCATCGCAGCCTTGCTGATTCAAGAAAGTCTGTTGCTCGATGGTTTCGACTCCTTCGGCGATAGTTCGCAACCCCAGGCTCCTGGCTAGACTGATCACGGCACTGACGATGGCTTTGTCCTCGGCGTCGGTGCCGATATCGCGCACAAAGGATTGGTCGATCTTGAGCTTATAGACCTTGAATTTTTTCAGATAACTCAGCGAGGAATAACCGGTGCCGAAATCGTCGATAGCCATACGTACACCGCGTTCATGCAGATTGTCGATCAAATCGATGGCGCTTTCAGGATTCAGCATTGCCACGCCTTCGGTCAACTCCAACTCCAGATAGCCGGGCGCCAAGCCTTCTTGCTCCAACACGCGCGAGACCAAGTCCGGCAGTTCTCGGTTGCGGAACTGTACCGCGGATAAATTGACGGCCATCACCAATGAGCCCAGTCCCTCGGCTTGCCAGGCCTTAGCCTGCCTCGCGGCACTACGCAACACCCATTCTCCGATCGGCAGAATCAATCCGCTATCTTCCGCAACCGGTATGAACTCCGCCGGCGAGACCATACCTAAAGCCGGATGCCGCCAACGCAACAAGGCTTCCGCGCCGACGATTCGGCCGTCGAACATCGAAACTTGCGGCTGGTAATATACCTGCAATTGCTCGAGTGTCAGCGCGTGGCGCAAGGCATTTAACAATAGCAGATTACGCGTTGCTCTCGCCTGCATCTCCGGCGTGAAAAACCGATAGCCTTGGCGGCCTTCCTGTTTAGCGCTGTACATCGCGGCATCCGCGCTTCTGAATAATGTTTCCAGATCCTCGCCATCGCCGGGATAAAGCGCAATACCGATCGATGCGGTCAGCGTCAAGTTATAGTGCCCGATCGAATACGGCTCCGCGATGACATCCAACAGCTTTTGCGCCACTAAGGCGGCTCCGCGGGCATCGATGCCCGGCAACAGCAAAATGAACTCATCCCCGCCCAGTCGCGTGACGGTATCCTCCTCCCTCAGCAATCGGCGCAAACGATCGGCGAGCTTAACCAACAGAGCGTCGCCGACGCTATGGCCCAGCGTGTCGTTAATATCCTTGAAGCGGTCGAGATCGAGAAACATCAAAGCCAAATATCCATGGCCGCGTTTGGCCAGACTGACGGCATACCTGACGCGGTCGTCCAACTGAGCCCGATTGGGCAAGCCGGTCAATGGATCGAAGTTAGCCAGCAGTTCGATGCGCGCCTGTGCCAGCTTGCGTTCGGTGATGTCTTGCACCGTGCCGACACCCGCTAAACAGTTACCGGCCGCATCGAACTCCAATTCTGCCCGCTCTTCCACCCAGCGAATGTCGCCCTTTACGATAATGCGGTGCTCGATGCGGTAAGGCGCGCCTTTCAGCGCGGCTTGCCAGGCATTATTGACATGATCCAAATCATCCGGATGCACATGGGATAGGAATAATGGGTAGTCTACCGGAATATCCGAGGATAATCCGAAAATGCGATAGGTTTCCGCCGACCACTCCAAACTGCCTTGCCCCAAATCCAGACGCCAACTGCCGATTTTGGCCACGGCCTGCGCCCGATTCAGGTTGGCCTCGCTACGCAGCAGTGCCAGCTCGGTCTGCTTTATCGCCGTTATATCCTGATAGACACCCAGTACGCCCATGGTTTGCCGCTCGGAGTTCAGCAAAGGAACTTTGGAAGTTCTCAACCAGATAGCCTCGCCACCCGGCTTGATCAAGGGCTCTTCATAAAAAAGCTTGGGCACGCCGGAACTCATCACTTGGCGATCATCGTTTCGATACAGCTCGGCCAGCTCCCGCCACGCCAATTGATTGTCGTTCTTGCCGATGATGTCCCGGGGACTGTCGGCGCCCGCATCGCGGGCAAAAGCAGGATTACAGCCCAAATACGTCAATTCCGAATCTTTCCAAAAAATACGCAGCGGTACCGTGTCGATGATGGTCCGCAGCAAATTACGGGAGTCCGCCAATTCCGCCAGTGCTTGCCTACGTTGACTTTCTCGTTCAAAGTTATCGAGGGCATAATCGATGTCCATCGCCATTTCCACCAACAGGTTACGTGCGTTATCGTCAAAGGCGTTGACGGTGGCGGCATAAAGCGTCAGCGCCCCAACCACTCCGCCATTTCCATGCAAAGGCAGTGCGGCCGACGCTTTCCAATCGAACTTGGCACCGCGCTCGCGCCAGGGGGCGGTAGCGGGGTTTTTTTGAAAATCCTGGCACCAGAAGGGACGGTTGTCGCGCATGGCGGTGCCGGTTGGGCCGCGACCGAACGGATTATCGGGATCGATCGAGATCTCGATGTCTTGTAGATAATCGGCGTCATTGCCATACCAAGCCACGGGTTTGATTTTCCCGCTCTCCCGATCCAGCCAACCGATCCAGGCCAGCTTCATGCCGCCGAAGGTCACCGCGGCGCGACAGATTTCCGAAAACAGCTGCTGCTGATTACCGCAACGCACGATAGCCTGATTGCACTGGCTCAAGGCGGCATAGAGTTGCGTCAAGCGCCGATTTTTGGCTTCGGCCTGCCGGTGTTCGGCATCGAGTTGGGCCAGCTGGACTTGCGTTTCGGACACCCACGCCATGATGTTGTTTTTCCTGCCGCTGCCGGCCGGAATCGCCGATGAAAAATCGCCGCTGCCCAGGCGGACAAGAGCGTCATGCAGTTGATCAAGCGAGCCGCCCAAAATGTTGAATAAACTCCGATAAGCCCGCCATAACATCAGCACCAACAATAGGCCGAACGCGATGAACACCCCTCTCAATAGTCCGGCTTTAAGCAATGCATTTTGAACCGCCGCCGCGGTACGGCTATCCACCCTCCGATAGAACTCATCAATCAGCCGCATAATCTCGGCCTTGGCTTGATAATACGCCGTATCTTGCAGCATCAGGTTCGCTCGGTTCCGATCGGCCCCGGTTGGCGAAGAAACAGACTCGAGCTGCCGCATCACGGCATATTCGGTGCGAGCAAGCGCGTCCGATTTGTCTTTGGCCTCAGCCAACTTCGCAAATTCGGCTTCGGTGAATCCGGCCTGCCGCATCAGGTCCAACAAGGGAATCTTCCGTGAGCTGTCCGGCCTGGGCCGGCGATCGTCCTGTAACACCAAATCCCAATAGATCAAATGATAATCAACCGGTCTTGCCTGCTTGCCGTCACGGATATCGAGGATTTCTTGAAAGTGGCGTTTATGGATGGGGTCCCCGGTTGCTACATAACTGCGAACCGTCCGTGTCAAATCGTCGGACGATTGGCGCAATTCGTCCGCCAACAAAAAAGATTGGAACCGTTGTTCGTTGGCTACATCGATTTGTTTTTCGGAGCGGACATAGATCGCAAACACAACCGCGAATACGATGAACATCGCCATGGTCAGCCAAAGACCGGCGGAGAATCGGAACAAATACTGTTTGAGAGACGTCATGGTGTCTTTTAGATTTTTAGGCGTTGGATATTGCCTGCAAAAAACATCAAATTCGATATTGTTTTAATGCGTATTCTATGTGAATTAGAAAGGCGGATACGAATATTAATGACCTCGGGGCAGGGGCGAACGGATCGAGCGGGCAAAACAGCCGCTCAAGCTTGCCCCGCATCAAGCCCGTATATTCGGCTTCTAAAATTCCCTTGTGTAGGTAACGTCTTACAATGGGCTTCGGATATACTGTTGCTCATTGCATCCCCGCATGGTTGACCGTTAAAGGATTGTTTTTTAACTCTATGCCTTCGCTTTCCCGAATCCGAACCATTTCCAGCGCCTTATTCTCTCACCCGACGGCGCATGCGGCCTACCTTGCGCCCATCCTGGTCGGCATCGGCTATTATCTTGGCGCGGTGCTCGGCGTTAAGGCTTCGATCATGTCGGAAGGCATCGCCATTCTGTGGCCGCCGAATGCGTTTTTACTGACGGCATTACTGCTGTCGCCGCCACGGTACTGGCCCGCCTTCGCATGCGCCATCGTTCCCGCCGAAATTTTGGCGGACTGGCCGACTTTCAGCATTAAACAAGCACTGATGTTTGCAGCGGTCAATATTCTGGAAGCCGTCCTGACCGCTGTTTTTCTGAAACATAGCATCGGCCTGCCGGTCAAGCTGGATCGCCTACGGCATGTCGCATTATTCGGTTTTTTTGCCCTGGTCTTGGCCAGCGGCTTGGCGGCACTGCTGGGAGCCGCCGTTTATACGGCAACGGCCGACGGCGAGGTTTCTTACTGGGCGAATTGGCGCATCTGGTGGTTTGGCGACGGCTTGGGACTGTTGATTATCACGCCGGTATTGCTGAGCTGGTTTCAGCCTCAAATCCAAGACAAACCCTCACCTACGGCCAAACGCCTGCCCGAAGCCGCGCTGTTGCTGGTTACGACCATTGCCGTGGGTATATGGATATTTTCTCAATCCGAGTATTTGACCAACCAATTTCCGGTCAGCCCCATGCTGTTGCTGCCGATGACGATTTGGGCCGCCGGGCGTTTCGGCATGCGCGGAGCGGCTTCGATCAATCTGCTGATTGCCGCCATCAGCATTTATTGCACCATCAATCAGATGGGCCCATTCGTCTCGATGCAGGCGGCCGACAATGTACTCCGATTGCAGGAATATATTGCCGCCTTGGCTTTATCGTCGCTGACACTGGCCGCGCTACTGCAGGAACTGAATTTACAAAACGAGCAGCTCAAAATTCTGGAACGCGCCATAGAAGCCGTCAACGACGGCATTCTGATCGCCGACGCCAGAGCAAAGGATAACCCGATTATTTACGTCAACAGCGGTTTTGAAGCTATTACCGGTTACCGGGGCGACGAAGTCAAGGGCAGGAATCCGCGTTTTTTGCAGGCAGGATTCGATCCGGCCGTGCTCGACAGAGTCAGGCAGGCCATTGCCGGCCGGCGGCAGGTGCGCGCCTTATTAAGAAACCGCCGGAAGGACGGCTAACAATATCATCATCGATCCCGTGTGCGACGACAGCGGCCAGGTCAGCCATTTCATCGGCATTCAGCATGACATTACCGACATCATGGAAACCGAAACCGCCTTGCGTAATGCCAGGGATGAACTTGCAGAGATTAATCGCGATCTGGAACAACGCATCGAACAACGCACCCGGGAACTTCAACAAGCCAATCGGAAACTTGAAGGCTTGGCCGCAACCGATCCGTTGACCGGGGCCTATAACCGCCGCTATTTCTTAACGCATGCCGGCGAGGAACTCGAGCGCGCTATTAGGCATCGGCGCCCGCTGTCGGTTATTGCCATCGATATCGATCATTTCAAATTAATTAACGATCAACACGGACATGTTACCGGCGACAAAATATTGGTCGCGTTGACCGAAACCGCTAAAAACGCGCTGCGTCCCGCCGATATTTTCGCCCGCTTTGGCGGCGAGGAATTTTTTATTCTGTTGCCGGAAACCCTACTGGACGAAGCCGTCAACGTTGCCGAACGCCTGAAAGCCAGGATATTGGAGCTCCGGGTTGCGGATGTAGGCTTTACCGTCAGTATCGGCATTGCCCCGTGGGCGGACGACACCGACATCCAGCCGTTGCTTGAGCGCGCCGATCAAGCCTTGTATGCCGCCAAAAACCAGGGCCGCAACTGCATTCGTATCGCGGCCTAAATTCTAAAGCCTGGGCAATCGCCACGGTCCCACGCAAGAACGCTTGCTTGCCGTACAGGACGCCGTGAATACTACCGTGCAGGCGTTCCCCCAAACTTTTACTTTCGCGGCAAACTAGCGCGATATTTCGCTGCCGAATTTAATCCCGGTTTGCACCAAGAAATCCCGAATCCCTTCCTCGTCGAACGGCCATCCCAGTTCCGAGCCGCTCGGCGGATGCAGCAATACCGGTATGCGAATCGCATAGCGTTGCTGCCATTGTTCGCCGGCCATGATGTCTTGCTTCTCAAAACTCAAACCGGTCCGCAATAGCAAACCCTCGGCGTCCTCGCACAAATGGCAGCCCTCGGTGCCGAACAATACCAAGTCGGCCATCAGTGTTTGGAAATTTTGTCCAGGTAACCCATGATGAAAGCCGAAACCACCAAGGTAAGGTGAATGATTACATACCAGAGCATCTTCTCGTTGTTGATATTTTCCACTTCCATGAACACTTTCAACAAGCGGATCGACGAAATGGCCACGATGGAAGTCGCCACTTTCAGCTTTAACGAGCCGTAATCGTGCGTGCCCAGCCATTCCAGCTTTTCGGCCTCGCTGCCGATGTCCAGCCGGGAGACGAAGTTTTCGTAGCCGCTGAACATCACGATCAGCGTCAAACTGCCGACCAGGGTCAAATCGATAAAGGTCAGCAATTTGAGGATGATCTGGCCTTCGTCGATGTCCAGAACATGGGGGATGAAATGGTACAGCTCTTGAAAGAACTTGACCGCCAGCACCAACAGGATTAGGCTCATGCCCAGAAAAACCGGCGCCATGATCCAGCGGCTGGCATACATCAGGCGTTCCATAAAATGTTCGAGGCGTAATTGCATGCGGTTTACCGTGGTTAATGGTGTAAATGCGCGGCCAACCAGCGCTCGGCGACTTCAATATTGATCCCTTTACGTCTGGCGTAATCCTGCAACTGGTCTTGGTCTATCTTGCCGACATTGAAATATTGCGACTCGGGATGCGAGAAATACCAACCGCTGACCGCCGCGGTAGGGTACATGGCGAAATTTTCGGTCAATTCGATGGTCGTCGACTCGGTCACGTTCAACAGCTCGAACAACTTGGCTTTCTCGGTATGATCGGGGCAGGCCGGGTAACCGGGAGCAGGGCGAATGCCCTGATAAGCCTCCTCGATCAAGGCATGGTTTTCGTGCGTTTCGTCCGCGGCATAGCCCCAATAATCCTTGCGGACCGCTTGATGCATGCATTCGGCAAACGCTTCCGCCAAGCGGTCGGCCAAGGCTTTCAGCATGATGCTGCTGTAATCGTCGTGATCCTGTTCGAATTCGGCCAGTTTGGTTTCGATGCCGATACCGGCCGTCACGGCAAAACCGCCCATATAATCGGCGATACCGCTGCCGACCGGCGCGATAAAGTCGGACAGACAGTAGTTGGGCCGTCCCGGCGCCTTGACGTTTTGCTGACGCAGATGGTGCAGCACTTCCCGTTGCTGGCTACGGCTGTCGTCGGTGTACAGCACGATATCGTCATCGACGCTGTTGGCCGGAAAGAAACCGATCACGGCTTTGGGTGTCAGCCATTGTTCATCGACGATGCGTTTCAGCATGGCCCGGGCGTCTTCGAACAGCTTGCTTGCCTCGTTGCCGACCACCTGATCGCTCAGTATGGCGGGATAACGCCCGGACAATTCCCAGGTCTGGAAAAACGGCGTCCAGTCGATATACGAAACCAAGCTATCGAGGGGAAAATGATCGATAACCCGGATTCCCAGGAATTTGGGTTTTACCGGTTGATACCCTGCAAAATCGAATTTATTATGCCGGGCTTTTTGCAGATCGAGCTGCGGGTTTTTGGCATGGCGGCCTTTGTGCCGTTCGCGCACCTGCTCATATTCTTCACGGGTTTTCGCCACGAAATCCGCTTTCAAGTCCTCGCTGAGCAGGGCGCTGACCACCCCCACGCTGCGGGAGGCATCGGTGACGTAAATAGTAGGGTGCTGATAATTCGGTTCGATTTTGACGGCGGTATGCGCGCGCGAGGTGGTGGCGCCGCCTATCATCAGCGGAATACTAAAACCTTGCCGCTGCATTTCCTTGGCCACATGCACCATTTCATCCAGCGACGGGGTAATCAGGCCGCTCAGACCGATGACATCGACTTTTTCTTCGCGGGCGGTTTTTAAAATGGTGTCGGCGGGCACCATTACGCCCAGGTCGATGACTTCGTAGTTGTTGCATTGCAACACCACGGAGACGATGTTCTTGCCGATGTCGTGCACATCGCCTTTTACGGTGGCCATCAATACCTTGCCGTTGGTTTGGCGCACGGAACCGTCCACTTCGGCATCCATGAACGGCATTAAATAAGCCACGGCTTTTTTCATGACCCGGGCCGATTTCACCACCTGCGGCAGGAACATCTTGCCTTCGCCGAACAAGTCGCCGACCACATTCATGCCGTCCATCAGCGGCCCTTCGATAACATGCAGGGGTTTTTCCGCTTCCTGCCGAGCCTGTTCGGTGTCTTCATCGATGTAATCGGCAATGCCTTTCACCAAGGCATGCTCCAAGCGTTTTGTGACCGGCCATTCGCGCCATTCCAGGGTTTCCTGCTTGGCGGCCTGGCCGCTGCCGCGATATTTTTCGGCGATTTCCAGCAGCTTTTCGGTGCCTTCCGAGGTGCGGTTCAGGATCACGTCCTCGACGGCGTTACGCAATTCTTCTGGAATGTCGGCGTAAATCGCCAATTGGCCGGCGTTGACGATACCCATATCCATGCCGGCTTGCACCGCGTGATACAAAAATACCGCGTGGATGGCTTCGCGCACCGGATTGTTGCCGCGAAACGAGAACGACACGTTGGAAACGCCGCCGGAAATCAAGGCATGCGGCAAGGTCTGCTTGATGATGCGGGTGGCTTCGATGAAATCGACGCCGTAGTTGTTGTGTTCCTCGATGCCGGTGGCGACCGCGAAAATATTGGGGTCGAAGATGATGTCTTCCGGCGGGAAGCCGATCTGTTCGGTCAGAATTTTATAAGCGCGGCCGCAAATCTCCACTTTGCGCGCCATGGTGTCCGCCTGGCCTTGTTCGTCGAAGGCCATCACGATCACCGCCGCGCCATAGCGGCGCACCAGTTTGGCCTGTTCGATGAATTTGTCCTCGCCTTCCTTGATCGAGATGGAGTTGACGACACCCTTGCCCTGAATGCATTTCAGGCCGGCTTCCAGAATTTCCCATTTCGAGGAATCCAGCATGATCGGCACCTTGGCGATATCCGGCTCGGCGGCGATCAAATTCAAAAACCGCACCATGGCGGCTTTCGAATCCAGCATGCCTTCGTCCATGTTGATGTCGATGATCTGCGCGCCGTTTTCGACTTGTTGCTTGGCGACTTCCAGAGCATCTTCGTAACGCTCTTCGACGATCATTTTCTTGAAGACCGCGGAACCGGTGACGTTGGTGCGTTCGCCGACGTTGACGAACAAGGTCTCGGGACCGATGCTCATGGCTTCCAGTCCGGCCAGATGGCAGCGCTTTTCCTGCTCGGGAATTTGCCGCGGCGGGTATTTGCTAACGGCCTTGACGATGGCGCGGATGGTGTCCGGGGAAGTGCCGCAACAACCGCCGATGATATTCAAATAGCCGCTGGCCGCCCAGTCGGCCAGTTCGGCGGCCATTTGTTCCGGCGTTTCGTCGTATTCGCCGAATTCGTTGGGCAAGCCGGCGTTGGGGTGGGCGGAGACGTAAGTATCGGCAATGCCGGATAATTCCTCGATGTATTGGCGCAATTCCCGAGCGCCCAACGCGCAGTTGAAGCCGATTGAAATCGGTTGCACATGTTTCAACGAATACCAAAACGCGGCGGCGGTCTGCCCGGACAACGTGCGGCCGGAGGCGTCGGTGATGGTGCCGGAAATCATCACCGGCAATTTATAACCGAGTTTGTCGAAAGTTTGTTCGACCGCGAATATAGCCGCCTTGGCATTCAGCGTGTCGAAGACGGTCTCGATCAGAATGATGTCCGCCCCGCCGTCTATCAGGCCTTGAGTGGCTTCGCTGTAAGCATCGACCAAGTCGTCGAAGCTGATATTGCGGAAGCCGGGATCGTTGACATCCGGCGACATGGAGGATGTGCGATTGGTAGGCCCCAATACGCCCGCGACAAATCGCGGTTTGTCCGGCGTCGATGCGGACATTTCGTCCGCGGCCTGCTTGGCCAAGCGCGCGGAAGCGATATTGATTTCATAGGCCAAATCCTCCATGCGATAGTCGGCCATGGCTATCTTGGTGGCGTTGAAGGTATTGGTTTCGATAATGTCGGAACCGGCCTCGAGATAGGCCTTATGGATGGCCTTGATGATGTCCGGTTGAGTCAGCGACAACAGATCGTTATTGCCTTTAAGATCGCTATCCCAATCGGCAAAACGCGCCCCTCGATAGTCCTTTTCTCCCAGCTTATAGCTCTGTATCATGGTGCCCATGGCCCCATCCAGATATAAAATCCGTTGTTTTAATTGCTGGTTTAATCGTTGTATGCTGTTCATTGGCGGGAATAAATCGATGTTAATTCTGAATGGGCCGTAACAGCCGCATTGTTTTTTGAACCTTGGAAATTGAGGAAATCATGTCCAAACCCAATCTACTGCATGTTGTAAAAAGCGTTCTTGCCGCCGCAATCGGCGTACAAAGCGACAAAAATCGGGAAGTGGATTTCAAGCACGGCTCGCTGCCCGCCTATATCATTGTTGGCTTGATTGGGACAGTGTTATTTATTTTGGCTATTGTAACGATAGTATCGCTGGTTACCGGTTGATCTTGGGGGGCTTTTAACGAAAAAAGCCCAAGAAAACTTGGGCTTTTTTCAGGCCGCCAACAAGTTAATTGCCGGAAGTTTTAAAGCTGTTTTTAATGCTTTCGAACATTTCCTTAACACCTCCGAACAGATTGGCGGGCGTCAAAGCTTCTTTCAATATAAACAAAGAGCGGATCACCGAAACCGCCAAAAAGCCGGCGATAGGCGGTAATAATTCGAAAATTACCGGCATAATCCATCCCCCCGCGCCTTCCTGAGTTTTACGGTCGCCAACGCTGGTTAATTCGCGGTCATACTCGCCGCCAACGTCTCTGCCGTCCAAACCGTCGATAATCATGATGTTGATGTTGTAGAACATCACCTGAACCACCAAATAGACGATGGCGCAAATGCCCACCCACATCAACACATTATCTTTTTTCGCTTTCATCAGTGATTGATAAACCCAGATCACTGTCAAAACCATAATAATACCGCCAATCATATCTTTCCCCTTAATTAACTGTTTTTATTTTTGTAAAGTCAGTCTGAAACCTCATACTACCATAAACCAACGCATTGGCAATTTGTGGCGGCATCTTTACTTAAATAGCTATCAATCGCTTGACATTAAAGTCAGCTAAAGTAACATATCAGCCTCGAAGGCCGGTTGGCTGGCAATTTTTATAACAACTAAACAAAAGGTAGGAGGCACCCATGGGAGCGATCTTAGACTTAACAGAAATGTTAAAAGAACCATCAGGTATGATTGGAGCGGTAGTAATTATCGCTGCAGGATACTTCTTCGTAAAATGGGTGTTCCAAGAGCCTAAAGACGAGGAATAAGCTAGATAGCTTCTCGGAGCCTAGTTTTTCTGATTAAAGGCGGCACGGTTTCCCGGGGCCGCCTTTTTTGTGTCCTAGCGTTTTCACCAGCCAAAATACCTTATACTTTGTATATTTTTTGTCTGGCCGATTAGATGTCTAACTTGTTCGCATCCAAAATTCACACCCTTTATCAACAACAAGCACCCGCCACCGGCATCGGCCTCTTCAGACTGCTGTTCGGCCTGATCACCTTACAGGAAATCCTTTTCCTGGTTTATTTTAACCACCTGATTTTCGACCCCATACCCTATATGGACGTCGAGTTTCCGATGATCGTTTTTTTTCTGTGGCTATGGGCCGCCATTGCCTTTTGCCTGACGATTGGCTACCGCTGCCAGACCAGCAGCATCGCCAATTACATTTTTTGGCTGATTTTCGTCAATTTCACCCCCATGCAACGGGATTTCGACGGCGGTTTCGATTTATTCATGATCGGCGCTAATTTTTTTCTGATCTTTATGCCCATTGATAAGGCGTTTGCAATTGACGGACTCAGAAAAAAACTGGCCGCGCCTTTTGTTCACTATGCCCAATATGCCGCCGCGCACGTATCCAAACTAGCCTATTACCTGCCCGTAATCGTCTGCCTAGGCTTTCTGTATTTCGATTCGGCCATCCATAAAATGTTCGCCGAGCACTGGCGCAACGGTCTTGGCGCTTGGCTGCCGTCGTCCATGCCTTATTACATTTCCGCGCTGGACATGTCCCGGCTATTAAACGTCGAGCCGCTGCAAAAACTCATTGGCTACACCATCATCGCGTTCCAATTCAGCTTTTTGCCTTTGTTTTATTTCAAATTATTACGGCCGCTGTATTTTTTAATAGGCATTGGCTTACATCTGGGTATAACTCTGTCCTTCAACATCTACCCCTTCGGCATGGGCATGTTGATTTTCTATACGCTGATGATGCCCTTTTCCTGGTATAAACAACTAGGCGAATGGCTCAGAAAACCGCGGCCCATCCTGACGGTTTTTTTCGACCAACAATGCCCGCTGTGCAATCGCACCGTGCTGATTTTGAATCATTTCGATATTCTGCACGCCGTCGACTTCAAGCCTGCCCAAACTTATGCCCGCCAATATTCGGCACTGGATGAACTGGACGACGCCACTTTATTAACCGATCTCTATGCATTGGACAGCCAAGACAAGCTGTACGCGGGTATCGACACCTACGCGCAAATTCTTATTGCCATGGGCTACACGGCGGTTATCGGCTGGATCATCAAACTGCCTTTGGTCCATTCCCTGGCCGGCTCCAGCTACCGCCGCATCGCCGACAATCGCGCCCGCCTGAACTGCGACGTCAGTTGCATAAAAGAGCCGCGAAGCATTTTCCAGCCCACGCTCTACGAGCGGATTTTCGAAGCGGAAACAGCCCAACAACAAAAACGCAACGCTCATAAAATCAGCAAGGTGCTGTTAGCCATCATTTTGCTGCAACTGAACAGCAGCTTGCACTATGGCTTACTGTACCGTCTAAAAGTGGACACCCGGCAATCGCCCATCGCCAGTGTCATGGCCGATATGAGCAATGCCATACTGATGTTCTCGCATACTTTCCTGGGTATTACTCCACATGCCTTGTATCTGCATGACCATTTCGAAGGCTACAACCATTTGCTGGCGATTACCTACCTGGATGCAAACGGCATCGAACACTGGCTGCCCTTTGTCGACGAACAAGGCCGGCTGCTGGCACCCAATTGGGGTAGAGTCCATTCGATGTGGGCCAACATAGCCGTCACCCCCAATATCGATGAATTGCGCTTAAAAAAATTCATCATGAAACTAACCGCGTTCTGGGGCAAAAAACTCGATCTTGATTTTGAAAACACCCGATTCATCATCAAAATGAAAAAAACCGACGCGCCGTCCGTTTGGGAAAAAGATCTAAGGAATAAGAACCTATCGGGAGCTTGGCAGGCCATAGGCTCGGCGCAATGGAGCGGCAAAGAGTTCAAGATCAATCTGCCCTGGGATATCGACATGCTTTGAAAATCACATTTAAATTGGGTCTTGCATGCTGCTTTTGGTCATGCTATAAATTTTATGTGCTTAACTTAAGTGCACAAAATTATAAAAACCTTAATTTACTCGGAGGATGTTATGAAAAAAGTATTTTCTGTCTTAGCTATGGCGCTTATGATTGTCAGCTTGAGCGGCTGCATGGACGATCCGGACCAAGGCAATCCAAAACCAAAAAACTACGGCACTCCTAACCAAGTAGGATCTGGCGTCAACTAAAATAATAGCGTTGACAGGATTTCTCTTAAATCCTTTGTAAGGCCCACATCCGTGGGCCTTATGCCTGTTTTTACCCCTCCAAACCTACATTTATTTTGCACTCGCGGCGTTCCGTGATATAAGGTTTCCCGTGCTTAAAATAACTAGTACACACAACTATAAAAAAAACCTATTTGGAGGATGTTATGAAAAAAATATTATCTCTTTTAGCTATGACCCTGATGATTGTTAATCTGGTCGGCTGCATGGATGACCCAGATGGCGGCAACCCAAAACCGAAAGGCTACGGCACACCGAACCAACAAGGTGGCGGAATTAATTAATTCCGTAACAGGATTTTTTATAAATTCCTAAATAAGGCCCACGTAAGTGGGCCTTATTTTTTTGGCTTTTTAAAACTACTTTTTTTATGCATGCCCGGTTTTCCGTGTTATAAATAACTGTGCTTAACATATCTAGTACACAAAAATATAAAAAACTTTATTTGAGGATGTTATGAAAAAAGTATTATCTCTTTTAGCGATGACCCTGATGATTGTTGGCTTGAGCGGTTGCATGGACGATCCTGATGCGTCGAAACAAAAAGTTTCCAGCTCTACTTCAGTACAGCTGTAACTTTTAGACGTAAGGCTCATGCTCACCTAGGTGGGCCTTCTTATTTTTCATAATCCCCCTTTCAATACCCCCCGCTCGCGGAAACCGATTATTTACCGGATTCCGCTGAAATATTCAGCATGGCTTGAGAAATCCAAGCCTCCGCCTCCGCATTAATATCCTTGGTACTTTTATTTAGCGTTGAAATCATGGGACCGATTTTGACTTTGATTACCCCGGGGTATTTCACGAAACTGTTACGCGGCCAAAACTCACCGGCATTATGCGCCAAAGGAATCACCGGAAAACCCGTTTTATTGGCCAGCATGGCGCCGCCGGCATTAAACTTTTTATACGCGCCCGGCGCTACCCGCGTCCCTTCGGGAAAAATCAGCACGAACAGACCTTCCCGCAAACGCTCGACACCTTGTTCGAGCAGCATCTTCAAAGCTTCTTTCTGGTTGCTGCGATCGATTGCAATCGGTTTTAGGGTGGCCAATGCCCAGCCGCCGAATGGAATTTGCAATAACGACTTTTTCAGAACCGCCGTTTGCGGAGAAATAATTTGCCGTAAGGCGATGGTTTCCCAAGCCGACTGATGCTTGCTTAGAATGACGGCCGCCTGGTTTTTAGGGATATTTTCCGTTCCTTCCACTTCGTAGCTCAAGCCGCAACATAATTTCAGCATGTACAACAGACAATCGATCCAGATGTCCGCAAATCTATACCTCATCGAAAAAGGCAGAAAAAAGCCGCCTAAAATCGCTACACCTACAATCGGCGTGGAAAATAAGACGTAGATAAAAAATAAAGTCGAGCCTAAATAGACTTTGAAATCAGCTTGTCGAGACGATGTAGTGTGCTGCGTCATAAAGGTTATCAAATATGGGTAAATTGAGCCGAGGATGGTTCTGCAGGGTTTTCAGACCTTTGCCGGTTTTAACCAGCACGGGACAAGCGCCCGCGGCCTGAGCGGCCTCTATGTCGCGATATGAATCACCGATAGCGTAAACCGCCTGTAAATCAACCTGCTTGTCTCTGGCAAAAGCCTCGAACAGTCCCACCTTGGGTTTTCGGCAACCGCATCGATCTTTCGGTCCGTGGGGGCAAAAATAAATGGCTTCAATTCGTCCGCCCAGCGCCGCCGCCATGCGCTGCATTTTGTCGTGCATCGCCGACAGCGTAGACAGGTCGAACAAACCTCTCGCCACCCCCGATTGATTGGTGATGACAACCACTTTGAAGCCATGCCGATTCAGCTCGGCGATGGCTTCCAGGCTACCGGGTAGCGGCAGCCATTCTTCGGGCGATTTAACGAACTCATCGGAATCGACATTGATCGTGCCGTCCCGATCCAGTATGACCCAACGCTCCGTCACGGTTGCAGTTTTGATATGTCGGCAATTTGTAAAAATTGATTGGACAGCATGGATAACAGAGCCAGACGGCTGTTGCGCAAGGCGACATCATCGGTATTTACCATAACGTGGTCGAAAAATGCGTCTACGCTATCGCGCAGTTGCGCCAGGCGGTTCAATGCCAGCTGGTAATTTTGCTCGGCCAATAAAGGCAAGATATCCGACTCCGACGCTTCGGCCGCAGCCAATAGGTTCTTTTCCTCGGCTGCAACCAGCACGCCGATAGCAGCGGAAACCGCTTGTTCGGATTTTTTCAAAAGATTGATGATGCGTTTGTTGGCTGCCGCCAGACTTTCCGCTTCCGGCAACTGCCTAAATGTCTGTACCGCCCGAATTCTCTGCCAAAAATCGAAAGGCCGGGTCGGATTGACCGCTAATACCGCTTCGAATTCATCGCCGCTATAGCCCTGATCCAGACAATAACCTCTCAAACGGTCGAAGATAAAACCGCTCACCTTTTGCCGCGTTTCGGCTTTGTTAAAAGCATGGCTGAATTGTTCCAGCGCCGCATCCAACAGTTCGACTACATCCAACCGCAAGCCGTTTTCAATGATGATCCGCAAAATGCCCAAGGTGGCGCGGCGCAGGGCATAAGGATCCTTATCGCCGGTCGGGATCAAACCCGCGCTGAATATGCCGGCCAAGGTATCGATTTTTTCCGCCAACGCCAGCGCCACGCTGATCGGCGCGCGCGGGATTTCGCCGCCGGATTGCTTGGGAAAATACTGTTCTTCCAGCGCCCGCGCTACGGATATATCCTCGCCATCCGCCCTAGCATAATAAAAACCCATGGTGCCTTGCAGATTGGCGAATTCGCCGACCATGCTGGTCATCAGATCGGTCTTGGCCAGCAATGCCGCGCGTTTGGCTAACGCAACATCGGCATCCAATTTTTCGGCTATCAGTGCCGTCAGACCGGTTACCCGCTCGGTCTTGTCGAACAAAGTACCCAAGTCTTTCTGGAATACGATGCTTTTTAAGCTCTCGACCCGATCGGCCAAGGTCTGCTTTCTATCCTGTTTCCAGAAAAATTCCGCATCCGACAAACGCGGCAACACCACCCGTTCGTTGCCTTGCTGAATCGAAACCGGGTTAGAACTTTCGATATTGGCGAAAGTAATGAAATGCGGCAGCAAACCGCCTTGCGCATTCTTGACCGGAAAATACTTTTGATTGGATTGCATGGTGGTGATCAGCACTTCCTTCGGCAATTCCAGGAAACGGGCATCGAAATTTCCCACTACCGGTACCGGCCATTCGTTCAGCGCCGCGATTTCTTCCAGTAAGTCCGCTTCGATATGCGCTTCGCCGCCGAGCTCAATTGCGGCCTGTTGCGCGCCAGTCTCGATTTGCTCCATGCGCTGTTCAAAGTCGACCGTTACTTTAGCCGCCAACAATTTTTCGACATAATCGTTCGGATGGTTCAGTTCGATAGCGCTGGGCGCATGCATGCGATGGCCGAAGCTGATGCGGCCGGTTTTCAAGCCCAAAATCTCGGCATCTATCACGTCGTTACCGAATAGCAATACCGCACTGTGCACCGGCCTTACGAATTCGTGCTCGTAGGCACCCCAGCGCATGCGCTTGGCAATCGGCAATTGCGCCAGACTTTTGCGGATGATGTCCGGGATCAGTTCGGCAGTCGGCTGACCTTTGACCGCCTGCTTGAAAATCAACCAGGAACCTTTGTCGGTTTCCAGTTTTTCCAGTTGATCGAAGCCGGCACCGCAACTCGACGCAAAACCCAATGCCGCCTTACTCGGCGCGCCATCGGCGCCATAAGCGGCTAGTAGCGCCGGACCGCGCTTTTCGACCACCCTATCGGCCTGCCGACTGTCCAGATCGCGGATCAACACCGTCAGACGACGTGGAGTGGCGTAGGCTTTGGCGTCGCCGAAGTTCAAACCGGCGTCCTGCAAACCGGCTATCATGCCGTCCAGCAAAGACTGGCTGAGCTTTTTCAAGGATTTGGGAGGCAGTTCTTCGCCGCCCAGTTCGAATAACAAATCGTTGCTGCTCATGATTACGCTCCCTGTCTGGCAAGAATCGGGAAACCCAAGGCTTCGCGGCGGGCATAGTAGGCTTCGGCCACAGACTTGGCGAGGTTGCGTACCCGCAAAATGTAACGTTGGCGTTCGGTAACCGAGATGGCGTGGCGCGCATCCAGTAAATTAAAAGAATGCGAAGCTTTCAAGACCATTTCGTAGGCAGGCAAAGGCAGGTTTTGTTCCAGTAATTTCAGGCATTCCGCTTCGTAGGTGTCGAAGCATTGGAACAGGAATTCGACATTGGCGTGTTCGAAATTGAACGCCGACATTTCCACCTCGTTTTGATGGAAAACGTCGCCATAAGTCACCACGCCTTGCGGGCCGCGAGTCCAGACCAAGTCGAACACCGATTCCACGCCTTGCAGATACATAGCGATACGTTCCAGGCCGTAGGTAATCTCGCCGGTAACCGGCTTGCACTCCAAACCGCCGACTTGCTGAAAATAGGTAAACTGAGTGACTTCCATGCCGTTCAGCCACACTTCCCAACCCAAGCCCCAGGCGCCCAGCGTCGGCGACTCCCAGTTATCCTCGACGAAACGGATGTCATGTTCCAGCAAGTCCAAGCCCAAATGCCGCAGCGACCCCAAGTACAGCTCCTGAATATCCGCCGGCGACGGTTTCATCACCACCTGAAATTGATAGTAATGCTGCAAGCGGTTGGGATTTTCGCCGTAACGGCCGTCGGTAGGGCGACGCGAAGGTTGTACGTAAGCGGAATTCCAGGGCTCCGGACCGATGGCGCGCAGAAAAGTGGCGGGGTGAAAGGTACCGGCACCCACTTCCTGATCCAAAGGTTGCAGCAACACACACCCCTGATTCGACCAGTATTCCTGCAAGGTCAAAATCAGGCCCTGAAAAGTTGAGACATCGTTTTTGCTAGTCGACACGCCGAGAGCCACTTGAATGATAAAAATGCCCGGATTATACCTGAAAAAGCTTGTCCAAGCAGGGCGGACAAGGTTCTATGCGTGGCGTTCAAGCTCGGCGCAAAGCCCCTAATCCGGCAGATATTCGCGTAAAAATAATGGAACCCGCTGCTCCAGCCAATAATCGGCACTACATCGGTTTCGACCGGCTACAAAGCCGACATGGCCGCCGCCGCTGCACACTTCCAATTGAACCCGTGGCGCAAGTTCATCGGCGCTTGGCAGAACCGCCGGCGTCATGAAAGGATCGTCTTCAGATTGCACCACCAAGGTCGGCGCCCGAATCACCGAGAGAAACTGCCGGGAACTGGAGCGGCGGTAATAATCATGCACATCCTTAAATCCGTGTAATTTGGCCACTACCCGGTCATCGTATTGCCAAAACGAATGAATGTCCGCCAAACTGCCTAAACTGGCCAACTTATCGGCCTCCGTTTCAAGGCCGTTTGCCTGCAAAAAACGCTGCTTGTTGTGCATGTAGCGCTTTAATTCATCCAACAAATGCTTGCGGTAAACTCTGGAAAAACCGTGATCCAATTTAGTGGCGCATTCGTTTAACAGTAATGGCACCGACACCGCTACGGCCGCGGCTAAACCGGCTTTGTCGCCTTGTTCGCCCAACCATTTCAACAAAACATTGCCGCCCAGGGAAAACCCGACCGCGGCAAAAACCGCGTTCGGATAGCGTTGCCCGAGAGTTCGGTAGACAAAATCGATATCCTCTGTTTCTCCCGAATGATAACAACGGGCCAGGCGATTCGGCTCACCGCTGCAACCGCGAAAGTTCATGGCTACACTAGCAAAACCATTTTGTTGCAAGGTACGTTGTAAGCCGATTATGTACCCCGACCGGGAGCTGCCGGACAAGCCGTGCAGCAATATCACGATAACGCCGTGGTTTTCCCCATGCCAATCCAGATCGATAAAATCGCCGTCCGGGGTCGACAAGCGTTCCCGCGTTCGCTGCAACGACGGCACTTTACGTAATAAGGCCGGATACAAGGTTTGTAAATGGGGGTTATTCAACCACCACGCGGATTGAAAGTAATGTCGAGTAATGGGCATGGCTTATTTTCCAGACAACAATTTAACAGTTGATGTTGTATGCTATTTTTTATTCGGACGGATTTACCCACTCAGCGTACCTGGTGTGACTGCAATCACAAGGGGGATCATTGCAATACAAGGATTATTATCAAATCTTGGGCGTGAAGAAAGATGCCGCGCTGGCCGATATTAAAAAGGCCTTTCGCAAGCTCGCCCGCAAATATCATCCCGACGTGTCCAAGGAGCCGAATGCCGAAGCGAAGATGAAGGAGATCAACGAGGCTTATACCGTGCTGTCCGACGTCGAAAAACGCGCCGCTTACGACCAGCTGGGCCGCGGCTATCAACCCGGGCAGGAGTTTAAACCGCCGCCTAACTGGGATGCCGGATTCGAATTCTCCGGCCGTGGCTTTAATGCCGGAGAAGCGGCAGAATTTAGCGATTTTTTTGCGGAACTGTTCGGCAAAATGCGCGGCGGCGCGGGCAAACAAAGCGGATTTTACAGCCATGGAAACTTTAGCGCCCGCGGAGAAGACCACCACGCCAAGGTCATGCTGGACCTGGAAGACAGCTTCAGAGGTACGTCCCGGCAAATCGGCCTGCGCGTGCCGCGCATGGACCAACAAGGCCATGTGTTACTGGAAAACAGGTTGCTCAATATTAAAATCCCCCAAGGCGTTTACGAAGGCCAAATCATTCGCTTGGCCGGCCAGGGCGCGCCCGGCGTTGGCGATGGCAAGGCCGGGGATTTATTATTGGAAGTCTGTTTCAACCCGCACCCCAGATTCCGTATCGACGGCCGCAACCTGCATCTCAATTTACCGGTGGCGCCTTGGGAAGCCGCATTGGGCGCAACGGTGAATGTCAATCTGATCGATAGCCAATTGAAAGTACGCATACCGGAAGGCACGCAAAGCGGCCGGCAGTTGCGTCTGAGCGGCAAGGGCATTCCTAGCCGGCCTCCGGGCGATCTGTTATTGGATATTCAAGTGGTATTGCCGCCGGCCGACACCGAAACAGCCCGGCAACTTTACCGGAACATGGCACAGGAACTGGCCTTCGATCCGCGCGCGGCTAGGAGTTAAATCATGTCACATACCGAAATTACGTTAACCGCTGTAATTGAAGACACATATATAACAGTGGAGCAATTGGCGTCGCTGTGCTCGGTTGAACCCGAGTGGGTGAGGCGGCGCATTGAGGAGGACTTGCTGTCCGCCACTAAGTGCGAAGCGGATCAATGGTGTTTCACCGCCACGGAACTGACCCGGGCCAAACGCATGGTAAGCATAGAACGCAATTTCGAAGCCCAACCTGAATTGGCCGCCTTGGTCGCCGATCTGCAGGAAGAACTCGATCAGTTACGGCGCCAGTTGTTACGGGCCGGTAAAACAGAGCCCTGTTACCGGCAACGATAGAAAGTACCTATTTAGCCGCAAATTCTTTTGCGGCTAACCCGTCGGGAATGGACTGCCTGCTTAACGCGCCTCGTTGACGGTCTTTTCCAGTTCTTCATGGCTAAGATGGCGCACGTCCTTGCCTTTGACCATATAAATCACATGCTCGCAGACGTTGCAGGAATGGTCGCCGATGCGTTCCAAGGCGCGGGCGGTCCACAGCATATCCAACGCCCGGGTAATATTGCGCGGGTCTTCCATCATCTGGGTGATCAACTGCCGGGTAATACTGGTGTATTCGCGGTCTACCTTGTGGTCTTGGGCGGTAATGGCGATCACTTCCTCGGTATCGGTGCGGGCATAGGCGTCCAGCGCGCCGTTGAGCATTTCCTTGACCATCTCCAGCAAATGCTCGATTTCATAGTATTTATCCTGATAATAATCGGCCGCTTCGATACGCATGGTCATTTTGGCAATGCGTGCGGCCTCGTCGCCGATGCGCTCCAAATCGGTAATGATCTTGATGGTGGCGATCAACATGCGTAAATCGAACGCCGCCGGCTGGCGCTTGGCCATGATTTCGGTGCATTCGTGGTCTATGTCTTTTTCCAGCGCGTTGATCAGCTGATCCTGCTGAATCACTTTTTCGGCGCTTTCCATGTCGTAACTCATGAAGGCATTGGTGGCCAGATCGACCTGCTGTTCGACCAAGCCGCCCATGGTCAACACCTTGTTGCGGATGTCTTCCATTTCCTTGTTGAATTGACGGGAAATGTGTTGATTGATGATGCTGTTATCCATGAATGATGCTCCTAACCGTAACGCCCGGTAATGTAATCTTCGGTTTGTTTTTTTGCCGGATTGGTAAACAGTTCGCTGGTTTCACCAAACTCGATCAGTTCGCCCATGTACATAAATGCAGTGTAATCCGAGACCCGGGCTGCCTGTTGCATATTGTGGGTAACAATGACGATAGTATATTTTTCCTTCAGCTCGTCTATCAATTCCTCGATTTTCAAGGTGGAAATCGGGTCCAATGCCGAAGCCGGTTCGTCGAGCAGGATAACCTCCGGCTCGATGGCGATAGCGCGGGCAATTACCAAACGCTGTTGCTGGCCGCCCGACAAACCTAAGGCGTTATCGTTCAAGCGGTCCTTGGCCTCGTCCCACAGCGCCGCCCCGCGCAGGGATTTTTCGACGATTTCATCCAACACCCGTCTGTCATTGATGCCTTGAATCCTTAAACCATAGGCAACATTTTCATAAATACTTTTCGGAAACGGGTTGGGCTTTTGAAACACCATGCCCACCCGCCGTCGCAAGGCCGCTACATTGATGTTTTTATCGTAAATATCTTCCCCATCCAGCAATAATTTGCCTTGAATGGTGACGCCATCGACCAGATCGTTCATGCGGTTGATGCAGCGTAATAAGGTCGATTTGCCGCAGCCGCTGGGGCCGATATAAGCGGTGACTTTTTTACGGGGCATTTCCATGTTGACATTGTGTAACGCTTGTTTGCTGCCGTAAAACAAATTCAAATCCTGTACCGAAATACAGGTATCGAACTTGTCGCGGCCGGACTTGCCCGCTCGATTCAGCGCATTGATATCAATGGCATGGGTTTTTCTTGCTTCTGTTGTCATTGTGTTTAATCCAAACGTGTCGTGTTGATGAACAACGTTAATTTTCCAGTGCGCGGTATTTTTCTCTTAAATTGTTACGGATGGCGATCGCGAACATATTCAGGCCGACAATCACCATCACCAGCAGCAGGGAGGTGGCGTAAACCAATGGCCGCGCCGCTTCGACGTTAGGACTTTGAAAACCCACGTCGTAAATATGAAAGCCCAAGTGCATGAATTTTCTGTCCAGATGCAGATAGGGAAAGTTGCCGTCCAGCGGTAAAGTCGGGGCCAGTTTGACCACCCCCACCAACATCAAGGGCGCCACTTCGCCGGCCGCGCGCGCCACGGCCAAAATCAGGCCGGTCATGATGGCCGGGCTGGCCATGGGCAGCACGGTACGCCACAAGGTTTCGGCCTTGGTGGCGCCCAGCGCCAGGCTGCCTTCCCGAATCGATTTGGGTATGCGGGACAAACCTTCCTCGGTGGCGACGATCACCACCGGCAGGGTCAATAATGCCAGGGTCAAGGACGCCCACAGCAAACCCGGCGTGCCGAATACCGGGGCAGGGGCCGCTTCCGGAAAGAATATCTTGTCGATGCTACCGCCGATGATGTAAACAAAAAAGCCCAAGCCGAACACGCCGTAAACAATCGACGGCACCCCGGCCAGATTATTGACCGCAATGCGGATGATACGGGTAATCAAGCCTTGTTTGGCATATTCCCGCAGATAAACCGCCGCAATCACTCCGAACGGCGTCACCACCACGGCCATCAACATGACCATCAATACCGTGCCGAAGATGGCCGGGAAAATACCGCCCTCGGTATTGGCTTCGCGCGGCTCCTCGGTAATGAAAGCTTTAAAGTTTTTCACATATTCGATGGATTTATCCAGCACACTCATGGCATTGGGGCGGCTCAGTTTCACCACTCTATTCAGCGGAATATCGATTTCACGGCCGCCCGCTTCGGAAACCACGATGCTATAGGTCTTGATTTCCCGGTTCAGCTTGCTCAGTTCCGTCTGAATGACTTTGTATTGCGCTTCGTAAGTTGTTTTTAGCGCCGCAAACTCCTGGGCTTTAGTATCGTTCCATTGATTTTTCAATTCCAGCGCGCGCTGCTTTAAGCGCAGCCGTTCCAGATTGTAATTGATCGCTCCCACATCTTTATCCTGCAGGCGGTCTATCTCATCGAACAAGACCAAGTCTTTAGCCAGTTTTTCCTGTGCCACGGGCCAGGCTTGCTCGCCTGCAGCGATCACTTCGCCGTTCTGTTTCACAGCTCGCAAGCGGCCGTAAAAATTACCCCACTCCCTGCGTTCCACGGCAATCAGATCGTCCGGGGCGGATTTTTCGCGGATATATTGATCCTGTATCCAGCGGAAATCGCTGCCCAGAATATCGCGGTTACCGGTTTTGACCAGATACTGATGCAAGTATTCGGCGCCGTTCAACACCTCGAATCCCGCCGCCCTGGCTTGAGCTTCATGCAACAAGGATTCGTCGACTTCCTCGCCGATGATGACCGAGTGTTGGCCTTGTTGATTTTGGTATTGATATTCCAGGATATCGGCCGGCCAGAAATGCCCCAGACCGCGTATTGCAATCAGCAGCAACAAACCCACGACCAGCAGCAAATTGATGCTGACCGCGCCCGCGGTCATCCAAATCCACGGCGAACCGCTCTTAAACCATGCTTTAATCATAACGAACTGTATTTTTGTCTCAAATTCTGACGCACCAATTCAGCCAGCGAATTGACGATGAAAGTGAACATGAACAGCACCAGGGCTGCTAAAAACAGCACCCGGTAATGGGTGCTGTTGACCTCGGCTTCCGGCATCTCCACGGCAATATTGGCCGACAAGGTGCGCAAGCCTTGAAAAATGCTGATGTCCATCACCGGCGTATTGCCGGTTGCCATCAATACGATCATGGTCTCGCCTACCGCGCGGCCCAAGCCTATCATCACGGCGGAAAAGATACCGGGGCTGGCGGTCAGAATCACGACCTTGACCAAGGTCTGCCACGGGGTTGCTCCCAAGGCCAGAGAACCCGTTGTCAAATGTTTGGGCACGCTAAAGATGGCGTCTTCGGCAATCGAGAACACCATCGGAATTACGGCGAATCCCATGGCCAAACCCACCACCAGGGTATTGCGCTGGTCGTAGCCGATACCGAATTCGTTACGCATCCAGGTGCGTAAATCGCCGCCGAAACAAAGCTCTTCGATAAAAGGACTCAATTCGAACGCCAACCAGCCGCAGAAGATGATGACAGGCACCAGCACAACGGCATCCCAGCCTTCGGGAATTTTATTGCGAACCGATTTAGGCGCATACTGCCAAACATAGGCAAAAATCATCACGCCCAACGGCACGATCATCAGTAGGGCAAAGATGCCGGTCAAATGCATTTCCACAAACGGCGCCAGCCACAAACCGGCCAGAAAACCCAGAATAACCGTGGGCAATGCCCCCATGATTTCGATACCGGGTTTAACGTACTGGCGCATGCCCGGCGCCATGAAATAACCGGTATAAATCGCCCCGAACAGCGCCAGCGGAATGGCCACTATCATGGCATAAAACGAGGCTTTCAAGGTGCCGAACACCAACGGCGTTAAACTCATTTTCGGTTCGAAGTCATTGCTGGCCGCGGAGGATTGCCAAATGTAGTCGGGTTCGGGGTAACTCTCGTACCAGACTTTTTGCCACAACGACGACCAGGACACCTCGGGATGTTCATTTTCCACTTTCCAGTGGTGGATTTTACCGTCTTCGGTTTGCATCAAAAAGGCATTGGCGCGCGGGGATAAGGTTACGGCAACCGGCTTGGCATCCGCCACTTTTTCCCTGATCGATTCCCGCTCGGCGGTGGTATTGTAGATACCCATTTCGCCATTGGCGTCGACCGCCAACAAGCCTTTACGGCGCTGTTCCGGATTGATGGTGATGATGGGCTGGCCGGATACCTTGAACGAGCGCAATTTCTGCACGCTGTAATGATTTTGTTTGTCGCGCACGATAGTCCATTGCGCCAGATCGCCACGGCTATCGCCTATCAGCACGGAAATATCGCCGTTCAGAAACTCCATGCTGGTGATTTCGCCGCCTTGTTTCATGACGTTGAGTTTGTGCTTGATGACCGGTTCGCTCTTATTGGAGACATCCACCACGGCCAAATCGCCGCCGCGGCCGGCCAAATAAAGGTTACGAAACTCTTTGTCCAGCAGCATGAAATCCACATCGCCGGCCATCATATCCAATACGGCATCGGTGCGGTCCCAGGTCACCTCATCGTCAAACATCGATTCTTTTTTGCCCAATGTCACAAATAGCAGGCGGCTATCCGCGGTTTTGGCCAGAAAGCTGGTGTTTTTATCGCCGACTTTAACGGTAATTTTGGTCAATGCCTGTCCGCTGTTGTCGATAATCATGGGCTGGGTACCGAGCGGATAAGAAATAGCCGGCGTGATTAAACGCTTGCCTTCGGGGTAAGATAATTTGTATTCGTGCCTGACGACTAATGCCCTGCCATCCGACAAACCATAGACGATGATGCCTTTATCGACGCTGCCATGGGCATAACTGGTAATCCGGACGCCTGCCGGTATCGGCAAATCGACTACCCGGTTTACTTGTCCGTCCGCCACGGCAAAAAAGATAGCTTTACCCGTATCGGTAAAGCGAACCCCGATCTCGTTTTGTTCTTCCATGGACAGAAACACCGTGCTGCCCATCGCGGCTTCCGGCGTGTCGTAGCTGCTTACCGATTCCGCATGCGACGGCAGTAACAACGGAAATACCACGTAAAGCAAATAGAAAAATATCAATACGATCGCCAGGATAATACTCAAACCGCCGATCACAACGGCTTGAGCCACGATTTTATCTTTTAATAGCCGCCAACGCTGATAAGAATCGCTTGACGACAGCTGCAACAACGTCGATTTCGGCGCGGAAGATTGAGTTTCAGACATAACAAAACATAAGTAATAATACGTGGCGTCCTTGTATCACACTACAAGGATTTGAAGTATAAAAAAGCCGACAAATCACCAGGGTAATTTATCGGCCTTAAAGAGGGCGTAAAATCAAACATTATGCTTAAATTATTGATTTTACTTTAATTCCTTGGAGCATCCTTGCCATTAATTCCCTGTATCACTCGTCCGTAAATGATGATTATTGAATCAATGTTAAGGCTTTCTCTACTGCTTTAGCCGGTAGTGGAATATAACCGTCTTTGACCACCACTTGCTGACCGGTTTTGGACAATACCATTTTGATGAACTCCTGTTCTAATGGCGCTAACGGCTCGTTTGGTTTTTTATTGACGTAGACGTACAGGAAACGAGACAGCGGATAGGCGCCGGAAATGGCATTCTCGGGAGTTGCCTCGACGAAAGGCGCGCCGTCTTTGGCGGCCAAGGGAATCGCTTTTACGCCGGAAGTGGTATAACCGATACCCGAATAGCCGATACCGTTATTGGATGTGGTGACGGCTTGCACGACGGAAGCCGAACCGGGTTGTTCGTTGACGTTGCTTTTGTAATCGCCTTTGCACAGCGCTTCATCCTTGAAGAAACCGTAAGTACCGGAAACCGAGTTACGGCCGTACAATTGAATCGGTTTGCCTGCCCAACCGCCGGTCAGACCCGCTTCGCCCCAGGTGGTAATGTCCGAGGCATAACCGCATTTGCGGGTGGATGACATGATGGCGTCCACTTGCGGAATGCTCAAACCTTTTACGGGGTTATCCTTGTTGACGAATACGGCCAGGGCGTCGATCGCAACCGGGATAGCGGTCGGTTTGTAGCCGTATTTGCTTTCGAAATCGTCGATTTCGTTGTCTTTCATTTTACGGCTCATCGGACCCAGGTTTGAAGTGCCCTCGGTCAGCGCCGGCGGCGCGGTGGACGAACCCGCCGCTTGAATTTGAATATTGACGTTGGGATATAACTTACCGAACTCTTCAGCCCACAAAGTCATCAGGTTTGCCAGGGTATCGGAACCGACACTGGAGATATTACCCGATACGCCGCTAGCTGGCGCATATTCCGGCAATGCGGCGTCAACGGCTGCGGGGGCCGCCGCCACGCCACTTGCCATAAATGCGGTAGAAGCAAAGCCAAATCCAAGGATGAGTGACTTCAGCTGAAATGTTTTTTTCATATTATTTCTCAATCGATGTTTAAAACCAGTGTCTATACTGCCCCTTGAGAGTGACAATAGTATGAAGCTAATATGACAGTTTTGTGACAATGTGCAATTGTAAGCCGCTATTGGGCTTTTTGCTATCGTTAAACCCCGTTTGGCCTGGCCAACTTCAAAAAACTATACGAAAAATCCACATTCGAATCATCGGCCACATCGACCCGCTCCAGCACCCGCCAGGCCGAATAGTCTATCTCCGGGAAATAGGTGTCGCCGGCAAATTCGCGTTGAATCAGGGTTAAATAGAGATAATCCGCTTGCGGCAGCAAGGCGTCGTAAAGTGTGGCGCCGCCGATTACAAATACTTCGGAACAGGTTTGGGCATAGCGTAACGCGCTATCGATATCGGCGAAGACCCGGCAACCGGGCTGGCGATACTCCGGATTACGGCTGATGACGAGATTTTCCCGGCCCGGCAACGGCCTGCCGATGGCATCAAAAGTTTTACGCCCCATCATAATGGGCGAACCCAGCGTGATTTGTTTAAAGCGCTTTAAATCCGCGGACAAATGCCAGGGCATCGTCCCATTCAAACCGATGACCCGGTTACTGGCCATGGCGACAATCAATGAAATTTTCATGGTTTGTGATTACTATGCGCAGCTTAACTTTTTGGCTGCGCATTTTATATGAAACATATCCTTTTAGTCTTTACGGGCGGCACCATCGGCTCCCGGGCCGAACACGGCACTATCGACACCGATGCCAATGCCGGCTTTCAATTGCTTCGGCTATTCGAACGCCATTATGCCGATCACGGCCGAATTCATTTTACCTGCTTGCGGCCGGTGCAAATTCTCAGCGAAAACATGCATCCGCATGCTTGGCAACACATCATTGCCGGCATAGAAAGCCAGGATTTATCCCGATTCGACGGCATTATCGTCACCCACGGTTCGGATACTTTAGCCTATAGCGCGGCCAGCTTCGGCATTTATTTTCACGGCCTAAACATCCCAATACTGCTGGTATCCAGCAATTTTCCGCTGGAACACCAGCAAGCAAACGGCTTGAACAATTTTATCTGCGCAGTGGAATTCATCCGCCAACAACGCCAAGCCGGCGTTTTCGTGCCTTATCAAAACCCCGGGCAATCCATGCACGTGCATATCGGCACCCGTCTAAACAGTTGCCTGCCCCTCAGCAGCGATTTTATCAGCGTGCAATCCAAGCCCTATATGACTTATGAAAATGGCGGCCTCACACCCTTGCATGACTTACCGCCCAGACACAACCCGGTAAGCGGTCTACAAAACCAATTTGCGCGCCTTTTGTTGATCAAACCTTATCCCGGCCTGAATTACAGTTGTTTCGATTTGGCGAATGTCGATGCCGTACTGCACGACCTTTACCATTCAGGCACGGCTTGTGCCTCGGCACAATGGGGCTTAGCCAACAGCCTGCCGGCTTTTTGCGAACGCTGCCGGCAAGAAGGCATACCGTTTTATATGGCGCCGGCCATCAAATCCGCCGCGGCTTATAGCTCCACCCAGCAGATACTCGACTGCGGCGGCAAGATGATCTGGAATACGTCCCTCGAATCGGCCTATGCCAAACTTGGCTTGGCTTTTGCCAGCTTTACCGACATAAAAACGATAGATGATTTTCTGTCCCGGAATGTCGCCTGGGAACAGGTTTAATTTTTATTTGCCCATTTTCGCCGGAGCGTTCATCTTGAAAATACCTCGAACACTCGCATTTTCTCTAGCGTTGCAACCGCCAAGGGATTGCCGATGTCCGGTGTAATCTTCAATTCAAGAGTCGTTACGCCTGCCATATCGACAAAATGCATTGCGGATTCCGCAGTCGATCCGTCGGGACTGAAATTCCATTGCTGCCGGACTATTTCTCTGAATGTGGCGCCGCTGTCCTGGGACATTCGCAGCACATATTCCTGGGTTCTGCTAACGGCGGCTTCCAAAAACTCGAGCTGTACGCAGCGAATATAGTGCGCTTGCCCGAATAACAGACGAATGGTTTGCTCGCCCGGCTCGCCGGCTTGCCAGCCTTGCTTAAAACCGGGCAGCAAAGCCGCTTCTATGGGACGGTCCGGATTTTCAGAGCTCACTTCAACGCTGGCAAGAGTATCCAGGTCGAGCCAGTTTTCCGCCTTAGCCGTTGTAGCGGCTTGAATGTCGCCGCTGACGCGTTTTTCCATTTTCGCTCGCACGTTAATAATCCCCGGAAATAATCCGTCTATTTACCGAGGATTTACGTTACTTCGATAACCCCGACAAATAATTGGAGACATTATTTTTAAAAAAAACGCTTATTTTATCTCCCAGCACCACATAAATAACATAAGAAAAATAAAGCACGGTTAAAGCATAAATAATTGTAGACATAACTTAATTTTTATTGAACAAATCGATATTAACTGAATAAGATTATTCCCTTAAAGAGCGGGCACATCCTGTGCCCTATATTAAAGAGGGATTAATCTTTTAAGAAGCTGGTCATAATGCCGGCGGGATCGATACCCTGATGAGGGAACTGCTCCCACAAGCCGCCGCAGCCTTCTTTATGGGTACCCAAATGCGCGTATTTGGGCGTATAACCGCGTTCCAGCAACCAGGTCCCCATGCGGCTACCCAAGCCGGTCTTGCGATTGAAGGCTTCAACCACCATTACTTTCGGCGATTTGCCGATCTTGGCCAGCATATCTTCGTCTATGACGTTCAGCGTCGGTTTGTTGATCAGGCCGACATCGATACCTTGTTGTTTCAGGCGTTCCACGGCATCCAGCGAACGGTACAGGGCTTCGCCGAAACTGACGATATAACCGGCACTACCTTCGCGAATCACTTCGTCCTTGCCGGAAACGAATTTGTAATCGCCGCCGAAGAACTCGTTGCCGTTGCTGTCCAGAATGGTCGGCACCTTGGAGCGGGTTGAGAACACGAAGCGTAGGCCCGGGTTGAAGAAAATGGTTTCCAAACAGGCTTTCATCTGCAGCGGATCGGCCGGGAAATACAGATTGGTAGCGTAACCGTCGCTCAAACCGTTATCGGCAAACATATTGTTCAGACCGAAGTGGCAGGTATTGTCCGCCATATCGTCGATACCGGAATGCGAGAAATGGCTTAATACATTGGAGTTGTTCAGACGCGCCATGGTGATTTCGGAAATACACATTTCCAAAAACGCACTGAAGGTACCGAAAATACCTTGTTTGCCCGCTTCCATGCCGAAACCGGCGGCGGCGGCGAAATTACCCCGCTCCATGATACCGGAGGAAATAAACACTTCCGGGAAAGCTTTGTGGATTTTGATCAAGCCGCAAGAACCTTCCAAATCGCTATCAACCACTCGCACTTTTTCCACTCTTTCCGCATCGCTCATGCGGCCGAGGATTTCCACGCAAGCATCGCCGAACACGTTACGGTTGGCATCCCATTTATCGCTGGAACCCAAGAATACCGCGTCGTTTTTAGGCGCTTGTACGGTTCTCAAATGGTCCGCCGCCGCCTGCTGGCCATGCGATTCCAGATATTCCAGTGCGACTTTGACCGACACCACGTCGTGGCCGTGCGTCGAACCTTCCAGGCCGACAATACCCGGGCACATCGGTCTGTGATTGATGACCGCCACCGGGCCCGGCGTATTGATAGCCGTGCAAATGCGTTGATACAAATCGTCGAGATCTTCGCCGTCACCTTCCAGAACGGTAACGCCTTGACCTGCCAGAGTCTTGGCGGTACTGCAGCCTTTTAAATAATCGGACGGGTGGCCGGCGATGGTGACATTGTTATCGTCGATAATCAGTTTTACATTCAGCCCTTGCGCCACCGCCAGACGGGCGGCTTCCGCATCGTTACCTTCCTGCTGCGAACCGTCGGAACCCAGACAAAATAAAATCTTGCCAGGGTTGGCGATAGCCACACCGTTTACATACGGCCACATGTGGCCTAAACGACCGGAACTGAATTTTACCCCCGGCGTAAAACCTAGCTCCGGATGGCCGGGCAAATGCGAATGCGCGGCGCGGTATTCCATTAGGCGTTCGGCCGGCAAATCGCCGTTCAGGGTAGACATCAAATATTGGGTAGCCACCCGGTGCCCGGCTTCATCGAAAAATATCGGCACGAAGCTATCGGAACCACGGAACAAGGCATCCATGATCATGACTTCGGGTACCGTATCGTAAGGCCCGCCGGTATGTCCGCCCACGCCGCGAGCTGCACCCGTGGCAGTGAAAAATACGATAGCATCGCGGCAAAGCTGGATATTGGCTTTGAGACTAGCTCTTTGCTCGGCAGTTAAAGTTGAATTGTTTGGGTTTAAAGCGATGCGCTGATAAGCGCCGAGATCAATTGGAAATTGGGACATAGTCAAACTCTTTGGTAAGTATATATTATTGTTATAGACGCACAATCGGATTGTGCAGTCATTTTACCCCTGTATAAAACTACAACGGCCATTAAAACCTTGAAAAAATAATTTGCCAATTAGCAACATTATTGATGCTTTTTTACAAAAGACGTTGTTTATAAGTCGCTAATTTAAATTAAATTTTCCATGCCGTTGGGTCCAACCTTACACCCATTAAATCGCGCTTTGCAAGCTTTTTTAAAGGCCCTTGGTTTTGTACCGAAACAAGCAATGCGAGAGGAGTTTAACCGCAAAATACCAAAATCGGTATTCGCATAAATCAATAATTCACGGCGCCATTATTTATTCATTTAAATTTTTCTAAAAAAATAATAAAGGCCGAAATAAAACTATTTCAAACCAATATCCGGTCGCCAATTAGACAAGATATTCATGTAAAATTACCGTCGTACCGCATTCAGCCCCGGAAACCGCATAACAAATTGAATTGCAAAGATTAATTGTGCCGGTCGCGTAACCTTGGACTATGGTTCCGATATTCATGCGGAATATTTATAATCCGCAATTTGCGGATATCCCATTCCAGCCAAGCCGCTTTAAATCCCAGCGGAAATTCATCCATAAAAATTACGGACCGTCCTTGCCGGGATAACTCGCTTAACCGCCGAACAACTGGTGATCGATCAAATCGCATAGGCAATGGGAGATCAGCAAATGCACCTCCTGGATGCGAGCGGTGGAACCGGACGGCACCCGGATTTCAATATCGGCTTCGTTTAGCGCGCCGGCCAAGGCACCGCCGTCCTTGCCGCTCAGCGCAATCACGGTCATATCCCTGTCGTGGGCGACCTTTACGGCTTTGAGGATATTGGCGGAATTACCGCTACTGGTGTACGCCAACAGAATATCCCCCGCCTGGCCCAAGGCGCGCAATTGCTTGGCGAAAATTTCGTCGAAATGATAGTCGTTGGCAATCGAAGTAATCGTCGACGTGTCGGTGCTCAGCGCGATGGCCGGCAATGCCGGACGTTCCCGCTCAAAGCGATTCAGCATTTCGGACGAAAAATGTTGCGCATCGCCGGCGGAACCGCCATTGCCGCAAGTCAGCACTTTTTTGTCGTTGACCAGCGCCTCGACAATTTTTTGCGAAGCAAACTCGATCAGTTCGCATAGACTGGCCATGGCATCCTGCTTGGTCTGGATGCTGTCGGAAAAGTGGTTGATGATACGGTCTTGTAGGCTCATAAAAGTCAGGTTTGAAAAGCGTTTTTAATCCAATTGATGCGGCTGTCGCCGGAGAGGGCCACCACATCGAAACGAATGGCGCAGTGGCTCAGTTTGTTGATTATGACATAGTGTTGCGTGGCAGCGACGATGCGCGCCTGTTTTTGCCGGGTAATGCTGGCCAAGGCGCCGCCGAATTGTTCGGATTTGCGGTAGCGTACTTCCACAATCACCAGCGCCGCGCCATCGCGCATCACCAGATCCAGCTCGCCGGCCTTGCAGCGGTAATTACTGGCGACCAGCGTCAAGCCCTGCTGTTGCAAATACGCCAGCGCCTGCCGTTCGGCGTTATCGCCCTTGACTAAATGCGCCGGCTTGGATTTGCCGAATACCATTATTCGGCGTATCCGGAAGCCACCGGCACTCCGCCCTTGAATTGGGCGCAGACCAATTTACGGGTGACGCGGTTTTGCCCGTTCAGCGCCAAATGCCCGGTAGCCCCCGCATAAGGCACGGTTGCTAATTGATCCAGCCGCCCCAACAGATTGTAAGCGTCGATGCCCAGCGCCACCAACCTGCTTAAACTGTCCGGCATGCCTTGCAAACTGTTTTGCAAGGCGGACTGGCTCAACGGCCCGCCAAAATAACTATCGAACAACCAAGGCATATCGCAAAACCCGAACGAACCTAATTCGGCATCCTGTGCCGGGTTGGGCGATCCGGAATAGATAGTCGGCATGGCGTAGACGGCCAAATCGGCGCTTTGACGGTATTTCAATTGCGGCGCCAGTTCGCGGGCGGCATCGGCATTGGCGCTCAGCAACAGGGCACGGGACGGTTGCCGGCCGTCGGGGTAGCTCGAAGCAGCGATTAGCCGATTCAAGGCATCCCCAATATCATGCTGTTTCGGATCGTAGGATTGTATGCCGGCCACCGTGCCGCCATGATTCTGCCACGCCGACGCCAGATAATTGCCGATCCGTTCGCCTTGCGCGGTATTCGGCACCAACACCAGGGCGCTTTGCCTGCCCTCATGCCGAGCCTTTGCCGCCAAGGCTTCCGCTTCATCGATCGGACTCAGGCCGAACTGATACAACTGGGTTTGACTCAGTTCATCGACGTGGTTCAACGCCAGCACCGGTACGCTCAGATTGGCGTTATACGCCAGGGCCTGGATCTGCTCTTTAACCAGCGGCCCTATCACTTGCTTGGCCCCTTCGGCCACCGCCTGTTGATACAGGCTGCCGACATCGTCCTGAGCGCTGTCGTAAAACTTTAACGGCAGCTGCGGCGAGGCACTGGCGGCCAGACGATAAGCCGCTTGCAAACCCAGTTTAACCGCCTTGCCGGCCGGGGCGTAAGCGCCGGAAGCCGGCAATAATACCGCAATCACGCCAGCCTCCGGCGGCTGGGTTTGCGCTTCTTGCCCGGAGGCATTTTCCTGCGGCGCGGCACTGGCCGGCATGTCCAGATAAGCCTGCAAAAACCCCGCATTGGCGGCATGTCCCGGATAATTTTGCCGCCATTGCTGAATTTGGCCGTTTAAATCGACACCCGGCTGATTACGCTGCTTAAGTATCTTGGCGAGAGACATCCAGCCTCTTAATTCGCCGGCCATTTGCGGCCGGGTTTGCAGGGTTTCTTCCGGCAATACGCTGAGCATGTCGATAATGGCGGAAATATTGGCTTGCTGCTGTTGCGGATCGCGTAACAAATTGCCCAGCTTGATGCGGGCGCTAACCCCTTGCAGCACATCGCCCATCAACAGATTGGCAAAGGCCAGCGACTGGTAATAATTAATCTTATCTTGGGCGGACAGCAACGCCGGGCGGACCGTTTGCAGTTTTTGCATGGCATGTTCCGCATCGCCCATGCTCAAGGCAATTTGCCCCTGCAATAAACTGAATTTGCCGCGTTGTTCGGGGGACAGCTCCGCTTCGTTGATCAAATCCAATTCTTTCTGGGCCGATTGATTATCGCCGCCCTGCATAAAGGTGTCCGCGCTCAACAAATGCCGGTCGGCCTGGTCGTCCGCCAAACCGTAACTCTTAACCGCGGGCGCAACCGGCCGGCTAGGCTGGGGCCGGGTTTTTACTTCCAGCTGCGTGCGGTTTTTCACGGGCTCCGGCGCGCAGGCCGTGAAAAAAAAACCGGCAAAAACGCAGCAGGCCATACGGCGACCGGGCATAATGAAAAAAAACTTTGAATCAGACATGGCGGCGGAGGGCCCAAAACAGATGTCCGGAAAATTATACGTGGTTGCCACGCCAATAGGTAATCTGGCGGATTTCAGCTTCCGCGCCGTGGAAGTGCTGAAGCAGGTGGATTTGATCGCCGCCGAGGATACCCGCCACGCCAAACTGCTACTGAATCACTACGGCATCAATAAACCGCTGGTTTCTCTGCATCAACATAACGAAGAACACGCGTCGCAAGGCTTGGTGGACAAAATCCGGGCCGGCGAATCAATCGCCCTGGTTTCCGACGCCGGCACCCCGTTGCTCAGCGACCCCGGCCTGCCGCTGGTGAAACTGGCGAAACAGGAAGGCCTGGATGTCGTACCCATTCCCGGCGCCTGCGCGCTGATCGCCGCCTTGTCCGTCTCCGGCCTGCCGATCACCCGCTTCACCTTCGAAGGCTTTCCGCCGCGCACCGCCTCGGCCCGCAAAAGCTTTTTTCAGGAAAAACTGGTCGACGCCACTACTTGGGCATTTTACGAAGCCAGCCACCGCATCCAGGCCACCCTGACAGACCTGGCGGACATATTTCCCGCCGATCACGAAATCGTCATCGCCCGCGAAATCACCAAGCTGCATGAAACCATTTTGAAAGCCCCGCTGGCCGACGCCGTGCGGGCGGTGCAAAACGACGACAACATGCGCAAGGGCGAATTCGTGGTCATTGTTGCCGGGCGCAAAACCGAAGCCGATAACCGACAACTCAACGACGAACAACTAAAAATCCTGCGCCTGCTGCTAAAAGAATGTTCGATCAAAACCGCCGTGGCTCTAGCCACGGAAATTACCGGACAGCGTAAGAAACTGTTGTATCAGGCCGCGCTGGAGATACAGGAAAGGCGGGAGCATTAAGGCCATCCTTCGAATACGCCTGGCCAAGTCTGGAAACCGCGGAATGGCCAAAGCGTTATCGACCGGGCAATTTTTAGCCGCAAGGCACAAAACAGGGCTTCTAATTGTTTTTGTTAAGTTCATTGCCTTTTTGTACGATTATCTGTTTCGATATTATGTAAGCTTCTATCCCATCAACCTGTAGACATCATGCTGCCCGCGGCATCCCGTGATGTTTTGGTCAGGAGTGGGTATCGCCGTTACATCGAAATGGCGTCGGCATACTGAACGCTGGCAAAGCAGTGGTTTGCCGCAGGCCGAGTATTGCGGGCAGCACGGCATCCATGTCCGTACGTTCGCGGCGAGACTGAGCGACTCTCGCAAACGACCTGCAGCCGTATCGGAATTAGTTTTGCCGTAGCCAGTGCAAAACGCCCAACCCGGCCGTTCGGCCGGTTGCCAGGCAGGCAGTCAGCAAATAACCGCCGGTGGGGGCTTCCCAGTCCAGCATTTCGCCGGCGCAAAACAGGCCGGGCAGCTGGCGCAGCATTAAATGCGAGTCCACGGCCTTAAAGCTGACGCCGCCCGCGCTGCTGATGGCTTCGGCCAGCGGGCGGGCGGCGGACAGCGTAACAGGCAGCGCTTTTAAGCTGCCGGCCAGTATTTCCGGATTTTGCATCTGGATTGCGGACAGCGCTTCGCGCAGCAACGCCGTTTTAGCGCCATCCAAATTCAGCCGCTTGCGCAGATGGTTGGCCAGGGTGGCCTTGCCGCGCGGCTGAGACAAGCGGGAGGCGATGTTATGAACATCCCTATCGGGGCAAACATCGATAAAGATACGGGCGGAACCGGTATTGTCAATTTCATCACGCAACAGCGCCGAACAGGCGTAAATCAGGCCGCCTTCCAGGCCGTAGCCGGTCAGCATCAGTTCGCCGGTTTGGCTGAAGGTTTCGCCACGGCCATGGGTAAAATGTAAACGGACCGCTTTTAACGGTTGGCCGGCGAAGCGTTCCCGGAAATATTCGCTCCAAGACACTTCAAATCCGCAATTGGCCGGTTTTAAAGGCACAACTTCGATATCGCGTTGCGCCAACAAGGTTTGCCACGAGCCGGTAGAACCCAACTGCGGCCAGCTGCCGCCGCCCAAGGCCAGAACAACCGCATCGGCTTCGATAAGCAGTTCGCCGCTAGGGTTGGCGAACTTAAGCCGGCAATCGTCCGACCACCCGTGCCAATAGTGGCGCATATGAAAACGTACACCGGCTTCCCGCAGCCGATGCAACCAGGCGCGCAACAAGGGCGCCGCCTTCATTTCGGTGGGAAATACCCTGCCGGAACTGCCGACGAAGGTGTCTATGCCCAAACCTTTAACCCAGGCGCGTAACGAGTCGGGGCTGAAATCGTTTAATATCGGCTCCAGCTCACTACGATGCCGCGCGTAACGGCATAAAAATTGTTCGAAGGGTTCGGCATGCGTGATGTTCATGCCACCCTTGCCCGCCATTAAAAACTTGCGGCCGGCCGACGGCATGGCGTCGTAGACCTCGACTTTCGCGCCGGAGGTCATCAAAACTTCGGCCGCCATCAAGCCGGCCGGTCCCGCGCCTATGACGGCTACCGATTTGTTGGAAATGCTCATATTGCCGGCCATTATTGTTGGAGGGCGCCGTCGACGGCGTTACCCCGCGGGCTTGGCGTGGGGCGCGGAAAGATCAGTGCCGGCATTCGCCTATGTCTTCGAACCAGATTTGCGGTGCCTGTTCGATGAATAGCCGCATTAACGCCGTGCATTTTTCATCGTTTAACTCGATGATTTTGACGCCGGCTTCGCGTAGCCAGTCCAGGTGCCCGGGGAAGTTTGCCGACTCGCCCACCACCACGGTACCGATATTGAACTGGCGAATCAGGCCGGAGCAATACCAGCACGGCGCCAAGGTTGTTACCAGAATCTTGTCGCGGTAATTGGTTTGGCGGCCGGCCTTGCGGAAGGCGTCGGTTTCGCCGTGCACCGAAGGGTCGTTGTCCTGCACCCGCCGGTTGCGGCCGCGCCCCAACAAAGTGCCGTCGGCGTCGAACAAGGCCGCGCCGACGGGTACGCCGCCTTCGTCGAATCCGGCTTGGGCTTCGGCGTAGGCGATGGCTAACAGGTTTTCGTAGTTCATTTAATTCTCCAGAATTAATCAAGGCCGGGTTCAGTTCCTTTCAAACTGAATTACCTAATAGACGATTTTTGGCTTCTTCGTGACTGACGGCCTTGCGTAGTGCTTCACATTACATTCTGAGTTATTTGGCCAATGCCACAGGGTAGTTGGGATGTTGCGGATTGACTATCAATGCCTGTTGGCGCGGATCGACAATTAAATCCATCGCTTCCAGCGGAATGACTCCCAACAGGGGCTCGTTGCCTAATACTACCGCTTCTGTGACATAGGTTCGATTGGCGAAAGCGATTTCAATCGGGGCGATTTTGGGGACTTTTCGCTGGTGGCCGTCGGCCAGGGTCACGACCTGCTGGCTGACTTCGGTAATATCGAAGCCGAGTTGCAAGGCGATTTCTTCGGTTACGCACATGAAGGTTGCGACGGTGTCGACCAACGCATTGATTTGGACTTGTTTGCGGTTGAATAGGTTGGTTAAATTGAAGAGGACAGTCGAACTATTAGTACGCATATCGAAATCAAGTGAACGATATTCGAACTAAGATCGGATCAAACCAAAAGAAGACAGTTCCGTCATTTGTCTTGGTTGCCGTCCGGGCAGCAGCTTTCCACACACTCGAATATAAGCACCTTCGGTCATATGTGCTTTGTCTGCTTCCTGATATTGCTGAGAGTCTAATGACACTCTTGTTCGTACACTCTCGCCTTCTTGAAGCAGCAAATTAAGTATGACTTCGCCAGATCTATGTCCGTCTTCACCCATTTCTCCGGAAAGCCGTTCGACGGTTCCAATAAAAGTGTCGATAGAGTGACCCTCTTTAGGGCGGAGTTCACGACGAATCTCTTCAATTCTACCAAAGTAATCTCGTTGAAATCGTAGCGTCCCGTTCATGGAATCCTTTGCTGAAATCGGTTCCAAAGCCGACCAATCAAAGCTTATGTCAAGAGAGTTACCCAAGGTTTCATCGTAAAATTGAGTCAAGGCTTCGCAAAGATTTGAGGAAAGTATAGGTGTTGATGTTGATTTCAATGAATCTACAAATTGATCCAAAGAATCGCCTTCGATTGCGAATATCAATTGTTCCATACCACGCTTTAATGCAAGTGTTACTCGACGGACAAATGGTAGATCACTCTCGTCTCCCATTGGTAGAGCCCCTTGAATATCGAGAGCATGAATCGGACATGAAACTTGGAGCACGAAACTGCCGGGTGCGGTATGACCAAATCTTGATTTTTCTATAAGTTGTTGTGCTTCGGTAAATGCCAAGCGTGGGTGATATGCTTTGGGTCGCATAACATTGCAGGCCGACGCTTTCAATAATTGTTGCAAGCCGGAAACCAGCGATGTTGTAAAGCTTAACGGAAGAGAACGGTCCCCGTTTTGCTCAGAAAATATTCGGAACCGCAAAGAATCTTCACGAATATTTAATGCCCGAGTTTGAAGCGTTCCAGGATGTACATCCAAGATTTCGCTAAGCTTGTCTATTACTCGTTGGGTGGATTCGGCATAATCGGGGGCCGCTAAGTCCATTGGAAATGTTAATTGCCGATTCGGGAACTTAGGATTTTGAAGCACATACAACCGATCTGAAAGTCCCTCTTTGACCAGTTCCCAACCTAGCGATTTTGTAAAGTCTCGCAAATCTGTCGGCGAAATTAATGATTCTTGAGTCATTTAATCACCTCTGAATATCGAGGAACTTTGTTATGAGAAAGCGATGCCATTAAAGCAATTAGACTTTCAGGATCAAAACGATTAGCTTTCGGTAAATATACTGTTTGAGCTGTAGCATTGTTAGACGGTTTTGCCCCTCTCAGACTTACCCAATATGCACACTTTCTTAAAATCAACGTATCTTCATCTAGGCTAAGCCATTTTTCGGGATTCTCAGGTAGAAATAGCACGACTAAAATTCTAGGTGTCGAAATAGCCTCGCTACGAAGGTCATCGTAGCGGGAAATACCAGCTAGGGAATAAGACAAAAATTTATCGTCTGATTCGACTGGTTGTTTTACTGTTGCCTTTAGTTGAACCTTAACATCGATTTCTTGCCGATAGCCTCCGCCAGGAAATGGTCCCCAACCGATCAGCTCTGCGTCTATACCTGCATTATCATCGTTTCTGGAACCGAGCTTGCAGCCCACTCCTGCTTTAGAAGCCACTGCGTGAATATAGGCGTAACTCAATTCGGCTTCGATGTCGTTATTCGAAAGCGGTCTCACGTTTTCTTACCTTGTCGAAAAATTGATTTCTGTGGAAATTGCTGGTTCAGTATAGCTATAAAACCGTGAAACCGATTCCTAACGAATTACCCCGCCAAAAAATTCCGCAACATATCATGCCCGTGCTCGGTCAAAATCGACTCGGGGTGGAATTGCACGCCTTCTATATCCAGGGTTTTATGGCGCACGCCCATGATTTCGTCGATGTTGCCTTGCTCGTCCCGGGTCCAGGCGGTGATTTCCAGGCATTCCGGCAAAGTCGCTTGTTCGATAACCAGCGAGTGGTAGCGGGTGGCGGTGAATGGGTTGGTCAGACCCTTAAAAACGCCGACGTTGTTGTGATAAACCGGCGACACCTTGCCGTGCATGATTTGCTTGGCGTGGATGATGTGGCCGCCGAAGGCGTAGCCTATGCTTTGATGGCCCAGGCAAACGCCCAGGATCGGGTATTTTCCGGCGTAGCGGTGGATGGTTTCGACGGAGATGCCGGCTTCTTTCGGCGTGCAGGGGCCTGGAGAAATGACGATTTTGTCCGGGCGCAAGGCTTCGATGTCGTCGACGGTGACTTCGTCGTTGCGTACCACCACCACATCGGCGCCGAGTTCGCCGAAGTATTGCACCAGGTTGTAGGTGAAGGAATCGTAGTTGTCGACCATCACCAATCTGACGCCGCTCATGCTTTGCCTCCGAGGCCGGCTTCGGCCATGCTGACGGCGCGGAACACTGCCCGGCCCTTGTTCATTGTTTCTTCCCATTCGCTGCGCGGCACCGAGTCGTAGACGATGCCGGCACCGGCTTGAATGTGTAAAGTTTGATCTTTAATCACCGCAGTGCGAATCGCAATCGCGGTATCCAGATTCCCGGACCAGGAGATGTAACCGACCGCGCCGGAATAAATGCCGCGCTTGACCGGTTCCAGTTCGGCTATGATTTCCATGGCCCGAATCTTCGGCGCGCCGCTGACGGTACCGGCCGGGAAGGTCGCAGCCAGTACATCGAAAGCATTCTTGCCTTCTTGTAATTGGCCGGTGACGTTGGAGACGATGTGCATCACGTGCGAATAGCGCTCGATGATCATTTTGTCGGTGAGTTTGACGCTGCCTATTTTGGCGACCCGGCCGGCGTCGTTGCGGCCCAGGTCGATCAGCATCAGGTGCTCGGCGATTTCCTTGGGGTCGGCCAACAGCTCTTTTTCCAGTTCCAAATCCTGTTCGTGGGTCTCGCCGCGGCGGCGTGTTCCCGCAATCGGTCTGACCGTAACTTCGTTGTCTTCCAGCCGCACCAGAATTTCCGGCGACGAACCGACGATGTGGAAGTCTTCCAGATTCAGGTAATACATATACGGCGACGGATTCAGGCAGCGCAGCGCGCGGTACAAATCCAGCGGCGAAGCGCCGAACGGGATAGACATGCGTTGAGATAGCACTACCTGCATGCAGTCGCCGTCGGTGATGTATTGCTTGGCCTTGCGCACCGCGTCCTCGAAACCCTGTTGGGTAAAGCCGGAGACGAAATCGTTTTCGTGCACGTGCTTGACCGACGCATGCGGTTGCGGATGGGCGTGGGGTTCGCGCAGTTTCGCCACCAGCCGGTCCAGGCGGGCTTTGGCGTTGTGGTAGGCATTGTCCTGGGCAGGGTCGGCGTGAGTCAGCAGCAACATCTTGCCGGACAGGTTGTCGAACACCAGCAAGTCCTGCGAAACCATCAGCAAAATGTCGGGCGTGCCGATGGGATCCGGCTTGGCGCCGGCCCGCAGGCGCGGCTCGATATAGCCTATGGTCTCGTAGCCGAAATAACCGACCAAACCGCCGTTGAAGCGCGGCAGCCCCGGCACGTCCGGTACTTGGTATTGTCGGCGGAACTCTTCTATCCACTCCAATGGCTGGGCGTGTTCCAAAGTTTGGGTGTCGCTACCGTCCTGTTCCACGGTGATGGTATGGCCGCTGATTTTGACCCTGGTTTTGCACGGCAGGCCGATAATGGAATAGCGGCCCCACTGCTCGCCGCCGTGTACCGATTCGAACAAGTAGGAATAAGGGCCGTCCGCCAATTTTAAATAAGCGCTGAGCGGCGTATCCAGGTCGGCCAGCACTTCGCGGCAGACGGGGATGCGGTTGTAGCCTTGTTGGGCGTATTCGGTAAATTGCGCGGGTGTCATGCTGTTATGTTGGGGTAACTGTCTAGGGAGCAGGCAAATCGCCAATTTGCTGTAAAGCATCGGCTAAAAACGTGTTTGGATTATATCTTTTTTCGTCCCTTTCGGCTTCGTTATAAAATCGCCGTCTTTACCATGAACAGGCGCGCATAATGAAACTGGTTACTTTGATACATAACGGACACAGGCAAATCGGCGCCGTGGTCGGCGACAGTGTGGCGATTGCCACCGGCCATATCGCCCATGCCGACAATATGCTGGACTTTTTGGCCTGCGGTCAAACCGGCATGGCGGCAATGCGGGACTTGATTGCATCCGGTCGGCATCGGATCAATTTGCCGGAGGTGCAACTTTTGGCCCCGGTTCCCAGGCCGGGAAAATTCCTGGGGATCGGCTTGAATTATGCCGACCACATCAGCGAAACCGGCCGGGAGAAACCGGAATATCCGACTTTTTTTACCAAGCAAAGCAGTTGCGTGATCGGCCACGGCGCCGCCATACATTGCCCCGAGGTATCGGAAAAAGTCGATTACGAGGGCGAATTGGGATTTGTGATCGGCAAACGTTGCCGGCATGTGCCGGTCGATAAAGCCCATGAAGTGATTGCCGGTTTCACCATTTGCAATGATGTGACCGTGCGCGACTGGCAGCAGCGCACGCCGACCTGGACCTTGGGCAAGTCGTTCGACACTCATGGGCCGATGGGACCCTGGCTGGTGACGGCGGATGAAATCGCCGACCCGCACAGCCTGAATTTAAAAACCTGGGTGGACGATGAGTTGCGCCAAAACGCCAATACCGGCGCAATGCTGTTTAATTGTTACGAAATGATTGCCTATTTAACCCAGGCCATGACGCTGGAACCGGGCGATGTGATCAGTACCGGCACGCCGGCCGGGGTAGGGGTAAAAATGAAGCCGCGCGGTTATTTAAAACCCGGCCAGACCGTGCGGATTGAAATCGAAGGTATCGGCGCCTTGGTTAATCCGGTGATTGCCGAACCGGAACATTTTTGCCTGCAAGGAGCGCTTTAAGTCGAAATTAAGTGATGTTCGGCAAACTATACTCAACCCAAAGTAAAAGGTAGTCTGCCTACCAAGAGGTCATCATGAAAAGCTTATCCTTAATCGCCTTGCTGAGCATACTGGTGCTGACGGGCTGTGCGTATCCCGCCTATCATCGCGGATATGCCGGATATGGCGGCGGCTATAGCACCGGCTACGGGGTGAGCAGTTATTCTTCCGGTTATCCGGCGTCGGTGTATTACCGGCACGGCACGGTGCCCGGCTATTCCTACCGATACAGCGCGCCGCATCCTGGATACGGGCATGGCCTGCAACATTATGATTGGGATAGGGTGCGCGATCGCCATCAAGCCGATAGGCGCGACCGCGATAGTTGGCGGGTCGAGCGCAATTTGGCCGGCGAGCATCAGCGCAGGGATATGGGGCCTCAAGGCCGGCGCGGTGGCGATGATCGCGAGGCTTTATGGCAAAGCGTTCCGCATGCCAATAATTATGGGCCGAGGAGAGACGGCGGGCATGAGCATGGCGACAGGCGCGAGGGCGGTTTTGGCCGGCGAGGCCGTGACGGCCGCTGAGAAGCCGGTAAATTCGAGTTATTCGGCGGCCAAAAGGCTACGCCGCTTTTTCGGCAGCCGCCAACCGCCGTAGGGATTAAAGCTCGACACGGATGCCCAGTTCAATCACCCGGTCGACGGGTATCTTGAAAAAAGCAATCGGGCTGGCGCTGTTATGGGTTAAAAAGCGGAACAGCGACCGTTGCCACATAGGCATGGGGTTTTTACGCCGGAAGGCCAAACGTTCGCTACCGATAAAAAACGAGACCGTTTTTTGGTCGATGTCCAGGCCTTCGTGGCGGCATAGTTGTAGAGCCCGCCGCACATCCTGCTCTTCCTGGAAGCCGAAATACAGTTTCACCCGGAAAAAATTGCCTCTATCGCCAAAACAGCGGATTTTTACCCGATGGGCTTCTTCGACGTAAGGTTCTTCCCGGGTTACGATGGTCAACACCACGATTTTTGCATGCATGACATGGTTATGCTCCAGGTTGTGCAATAGCACTTGCGGCACGCCGTGCAGGCTGCGGGCCATGTAGATCGCAGTGCCGGGCACGGTCGCCAGGGGGTGCGATTTGATTTGCTCCTGTAAATCCTCGAACAAAACCCGCCGCTCTTCCAGATATTTAGCCAGCATTTCCTTGCCTCTGATCCAGGTGGTCATGATGGCGAAAAGCAGAGTGGCGACGGCCAGCGGCAGCCAGCCGCCGGTCTGAATTTTCAGGCTGTTCGAGGCCAGAAACGTCACATCGATCAGCAAAAACAGGGACAGAAAACCGATATTGGCAAATTGGCCCCAACGCGACAGGGCTTGGATAACGACAAACGCCAGGATGGTATCGACTATCATGGTGCCGGTGACGGCAATTCCATAAGCGGATGCCAACGCGGACGAGCTTTTAAAGCTGATGACCAGTAACAGCACCGAGGCCATCAACAGCCAGTTGACGGTCGGCATATAGAGCTGTCCCAGCCCCTTATGGACGACATGTTGGATATCCATGCGCGGGCAATAGCCCAGTTTGATAGCTTGGCGAGTCACCGAAAATGCGCCGGAAATGACGGCCTGCGAGGTGATGCAGGTGGCCGATATCGCCAGAAGCATCAGCGGATATAAAGACCACGCGGGCGCCATCAAATAAAACGGATTGGCCAATGCGGCCGGGTTATTCAGCAATAGCGCGCCCTGGCCGAAATAATTCAGCAATAAGGCTGGAAACACGTAACCGAACCAGGCCAAGCGTATCGGCTTTAAGCCGAAATTGCCCATGTCGGCGTACAAGGTTTCCGCGCCGGTGATGACCAGCACCACTCCGCCCATGATGACAAAGCCTTGCCAGCCCAATTCGTGCATGAGCTTGAAAGCGTAAGCCGGATTTACGGCCGTCAATACCTCCGGATGCGCGATAATATTGGTTAATCCCAATGCGGCCAGCACGGCGAACCAGATCGCCATGACGGGCGGGAAAAACTGGCCGAGTTGGCGATTGCCCTTGGTTTGCAAAATAAATAATGCGCTCAATACGATTAACGTGAGCGGAATCGTCAGATTTTCGAAACGCGGCGCAATGACCTTGATGCCTTCAATGGCGCTTAGCACGGAAATGGCCGGCGTAATGATGCTGTCCCCGTAAAACAGCGACGCCCCCAGCAACCCCAAAAATAGGACGAGCTGCTTGCGGTTGGGGTGGTTTTTAGAGCTTTGCAGCGCCAGCGCCATCAAGGCGATGATGCCGCCTTCGCCGTGGTTATCGGCCCGCATGATGAAGCTGGTGTATTTGGTGGCCACCACCAGCGCCAAGGCCCAAAAAATCAAGGACAGAACGCCCAGAATATGTTCCGCGTCGGCCGGCAGGCCGCCGTGAAAGATTTCTTTTAAGGCATATAAAGGGCTGGTGCCTATGTCGGCAAAAACCACTCCGATTGCGCAATAAGCCAGATAAGTGAAATGTTCTTTGGGTGAAGCCGGAGGTTTTGCGGACATAAGGTATCTGCAGAAAACGGGAGGAGTGTGGAAATTATGCCACAGGTTGTGATTTTTAACGCGAATTGTCTTTGCAAACCGCCGATAGTTTGCGCGGAACCCCTCATAAACAACCCATTAAATGCGGCTGACGGCAAAGCCGGTTATCCCTTATAATGGCAAGAATTTTTTTGGGCGGTTTTTCAAGAACTGTTTTATATTTTCATTTTTAAAGCAACGAGGGTGCTTTGCAGAACCACTATACAGCTTTGTCTGGTGATACAACCGCGGGTAAGGATATAACCTCTTTAGGGAAGCGCATTTGGGCTGTTTTAATGGGCGAAGAGCGGCCACGGGACATGTTGTTGCTGTTTATGCTGCTGGTGCTGATGCTGCACGTGTGGTTGCTGACCGTGCTGATGAAGCCGGAGGAAAAAATTACCCAGGCGGAGCCTTTGGTGATGGAAGTGAGCATGATTGCAATGTCGGCGCCCAAACCGGCGGTGCAGCCGCCCAAACCCGCGCCGGCACCCCCGCCGCCCGAAAAAAAACCGTTGCCGCCAAAACCCAAACCGAAACCGGTGGTAAAAAAACCCGCGCCGGTGGTACAACAGGAAGCGCAAGATTTCGCTCCTTCCGAACCAGCGCCCACACCGCCGCAGAATACGCAGTCGACAAGCGCCGACAATACCGCAACGGCCTCCAGTTCCAGTCAGGCGGCGGACGCCAATAACGCCCCTACGTTTACCGAAGCGAATTTCCGGGCCAATTACGCCCACAATCCCAAACCGAATTATCCGGCAATCGCCCGTAGCCGCGGCTGGCAGGGCAAAGTCATGTTGCGGGTTAAGGTATCCGCTCAGGGTTCGAGCGATGGGGTAACGGTCGAGCAATCCAGCGGCCACGAAATACTGGATGAAGCGGCCATCGAGGCAGTAACAAAATGGCGTTTCATTCCGGCCAAACGCGGCGATACGCCGGTTGCCAGCTCGGTGATCGTGCCCATAGATTTTAAATTGCGCAATTAAAACTACAATTTCAGGAGACTTTAATGCCTTTTCATGTTGAAACTGCCTTCATCATTGACGGCACTTTGTACACGCTGCTGGCGTTTTCACTGGTGACGTGGACTTTGATATTTTTCAAGGTTTGGCAATTCGCTAAAAATAACTATTACAACAAGCGCTATGGTTTTGCCTTTTGGAATGCCCAGGATTTGCGGGCGGCGGAACAATTACCGGAAGATCAAAGCCGGGGGCCGAAAGCCCGCATCGCCAAGTGCGGTTTTGCCTGGCTGGCGGAATTAAACGATCCGGCGGCGGCCTCCAGCTTGAAATTTCGCGGCGCGCCGCCGGATTTGTTGGAGCAAGCCCTGCGTAAACAGACCCAGGAAGAACAGCGGCGCATGGAAAGCGGCCTGACCATGCTGGCCAGCATCGGCAGTACCGCACCGTTTGTGGGCCTGTTCGGTACGGTGATGGGCATCATGAACGCCATGCACGACATCAGCGCCAGCGGTTCCGCCAGTCTGGACGTGGTGGCCGGCCCGATAGGCGATGCGTTAATCGCCACCGCCATCGGGATTGCGGTGGCGGTACCGGCGGTATTGGCCTATAACTTTTTCTTACGCCGCGCCAAACATCATCGGGCTTCTCTCGAGCATTTTGTCGACGGTTTTTTACATATCGCCTTTGGCGAAAAAACAACGCAGGAGTAGGAGTAAACGCGATGGGATTTAAAACCAATTCGGAAGACGACGAAGCCGTTAGCGAGATTAACGTCACGCCGCTGGTGGATGTCATGTTGGTGCTGGTGATTATTTTGTTGGTCACCGCCCCCTTACTTACCCAATCAGTGAACGTGGCGCTACCTAAAACCGCTTCCACCACCCCGGATATCGAGAAGCAGCCCATGCAGCTCGGTATCGACGCCCAAGGCGGCGTCACCCTCAACAAAGCCCCCATTGCCGACTTGCCGGCCTTGGAAACCACCTTGCAAAACGAATTAGCGGCAAATCCGGAATTGACCGTGCATGTATACGCCGACGAAGCGGTAAACTACGGCAAGGTCGCGGAAGTCATGGCGGCCGTGCAGCATGCCGGCATCGCCAAGCTGGCGTTTGTAACGGTGGAAAAATAAAAAACCGGTGGTGGTCGGCGCATCCGGGCCGTAAAGCTTTGGAGGCCGCCGGCTTATTTTTTTACCGGTAGATTTTTTTCGATATATTCGATCATCAGGCTGGCTATATCTTTACCCGAGGCTTTTTCAATGCCTTCCAGACCGGGCGAGGAATTGACCTCCATCACCAACGGCCCGCGGCTCGAGCGCAGTAAATCCACCCCGCAGACATTCAAACCCATGATTTTCGCGGCGCGCACCGCCGTCGCGCGTTCCTGCGGCGTCAGCCGTATCAGCACGGCACTGCCGCCGCGGTGTAGATTGGAACGGAACTCGCCTTCCCGGCCTTGGCGTTTGATGGCCGCCACCACCTTGTCGCCGATGACGAAGCAGCGAATATCGCTGCCCCCGGCTTCCCGGATGAATTCCTGTACCATGATGTTGGCGTTCAAGCCCATAAAGGCCTGAATCACGCTGCGGGCGGCGTTATCGGTCTCCGCCAGCACCACGCCTATGCCCTGCGAACCTTCCACCAGTTTGATGACCAGCGGCGCGCCGCCGACTTCGGCGATTAGATCCTCGATATTGTCCGGGTTGTGGGCGAAGGCCGTGATCGGCAGATCGATGCCCTTACGGGCCAACAACTGGCTGGAAGCCATTTTATCGCGGGAACGGCTGATGGCGGCAGAGTTGTTCAGGCAGAATGTGTTCATCACCTCGAACTGGCGCAACACCGCCGTACCGTAAAAGGTAATGGAAGCGCCGATGCGCGGGATCACCGCATCGTAGCCCAATAGATTTTCGCCTTGATAATGAATCGAGGGCTTCATCGACGTGATGTTCATGTAGCAATGCGTGGGGTCCAGTACCCGGGCATCGTGGCCGCGGGCCGTGGCGGCTTCCAGCAGGCGCACGCTGGAATACAGCGTGGCATCGCGAGACAAAATAGCGACTTTCATATCGAATCGCTTATGGCTTACAACGGGATGGCGGTAAAATCGTTAACCTGGCGATGGGCGGCGCGGCTGTCTATAGCCTGATCCCGCACCAGCCAGCAGGTATCGAATCCGGCCGCTCGGGCGGCATTCAGCTCGGCTTCTATATCGGATAAAAACAAAATATCGGCGGCGGGCAAGCCTATTTGCCGGGCAATGGCCCGATAGGACGCCGCGTCTTGCTTGCCGCCGATATGAGTGTCGAAATACCCCGAAAATAGCGGCGTCAAATCGCCGTATTCGGTATGGCCGAATAATAATTTTTGCGCATACACGGAACCCGACGAGTACACGTACAGCGCATAACCTTGGGCGTGCCAGTCTGTTAAACATTCGGCGGCGTCCGGGTATACGTGGCCCTTGAAAGCGCCTTGCCGGTAGCCGTCTTGCCAGATCAGGCCTTGTAACGACTTCAGCGGGGTGATTTTTTGGTCGCGGTCTATCCAATCGACGAATTGGGCGATTAATTGTTCGTTGTCCAAATCCGCGCCGCTGATTTGCCGGGCAGCGTCAAGCAGTTCCGTTACCTCGGCATCCTGGGCATGCCGCCGGACAAAATCAGGCAGATGGGCGCGGGCATAGGGAAACAGCACATCTTTCACGAAAGACAGGGACGACGTGGTACCTTCGATATCGGTGACGATAGCTTGGGTCATAAACTCGCCAGATACTGTTCGAAAGTGGGGAAGCTGTCCGCAATCGGGTCGCCGGTAAAGCTGGCAATCCAGCCGTCTTCGGTGGTGAATAGGCGGATGCATTTGAAATCCGGCGTTTCGCCCATGTCGAACCAGTGTTTGGTATGGGCCGGCACGCTGATCAGATCGCCTTGTTCGCACAGAATGGCGTACACCTTGTCGTCGACATGCAAATAAAATAAACCGCGCCCTTCCACAAAAAACCGCACTTCGAAATCGTCGTGGGTATGTTCGGACAGAAATTTCCGCCGCATCGCCAGCTTTTCCGGGTGGTCGGGTTTCAAACTGACCACGTCAACCGATTGAAAGCCGAACTGTTGCTTAAGTCTATCGATGTGCCGTTGATAGGCGTCCATGACGGTCAGCACTTCGACTTCGGAAATAAATTCGCTGCCGGGTTCCCAGCGTTCGAATTGCACGCCAATGCCGCCGAGTTGGCTGGCAATAGTGTCGAAATCTCGGTAAGTCGTGCCGTGTTGCGGTTGTTTGGCCGGGTAGATAGTTAATGCGCTCATGGTTGTTTCACTCCGTGCAGACGTATTTCACAATCGAATAAAAATTCCAGCGCCTCGAGATGGCGCAGGGTTTCGGCTACCGAGCCGCCCCAGGTGTAAAAACCGTGGCCGGCAATGATATAGGCATGCGTGTCGCCGTGTTGGTTCAGAAAATTGTCCACCTGTGCCGCCAGGCGCGGAATGTTCTGATCGTTGGCGAAAATCGGGATGCTGATGCGGGTTTCGTGGCTATCGATACCGGCCAGCGCTTTCAACAGTTCGTAATCTTCCAGGACGATTTCGGTTTTGAACAACCGGGCCGCCAGGGTGGCGTTGATCGAATGAGGGTGCAGAACGGCTTGAACGGCGGGATAACGCCGGTAAAGCGACGTGTGCAGCAAGGTTTCCGCTGACGGCTTTTGTCCGTCCAGCGATTGGCCGTTCGGGTCTATCAACATAATATCGTCCAGCTGCAATTGGCCTTTATGCCGGCCGGAAACCGTGATGGCGATGTTGCCGTCGGCAAGGCGCGCGGAAAAATTACCGCTGGTGGCGGGCACCCAGCCCTTGCTGTCGATGAAGCGCCCGGCGGCGATCAATTCGTCGGCCTTGCTAAAAAATTCGTCGTTTTTTAAAGTCATGGAAAGGTTTTGCGAATTGCAAAAGAGAAGAGAAAGAGTTGGCCTGTAAGCCGGGTTCTGTCGAGAACAGCCATTCATCTAGGCGGCAAGTCGCCCTGCCGCTCAAGCAATCTACCCAGGAACCGCGCGGGCCACGCGTATGTTCCTCTATTTGATCTTGCTCCGGGTGGGGTTTTCCCTGCCACGGCTGTTACCAGCCGCGCGGTGCGCTCTTACCGCACCATTTCACCCTTACCGGGTTCCGAAAAACCAGGCGGTATATTTTCTGCGGCACTTTCCGTAGGCTCGCGCCTCCCAGGCATTACCTGGCACCCTGCCCTATGGAGCCCGGACTTTCCTCCCTTTCATTCGCATGAAACGGCGGCTGTTCGGCCAACTCTGGAAGCGATTATACAGAACTTCTAAAACGAAAGTATGCCGCAAACAAAACCGGGTTTGGTTTTAGCCTTGGGCCTGGCCGCCCACTGTGTGATTTTCGCGCCCTTCGCGGGCCCGTTCCAGTTTGGAAAATACCCTGAGGATATCGGTGGCGGATAAAATCCCGATCAGTTTGTTGCCGTCCACCACCGGCAAGGCGCCGATGCGGTGGTCCGCCATCATGGCGGCCGCTTCGGCGGCCGGCGTGTCGGCGGTAACGGTATAAACGCCCCTGTGCATGATATGCACGACTTTTTGCGATACCACATGTAGCTGGGTGTTGTCTTTATTGGGTTCTACCGCGTTGGAGTTACTCTTCGGCCCCAGCGCTTTATACAAATCGCGGTCGGAGACGATGCCGACCAATTTGCCTTTTTCCACCACCGGCAGGTGGCGGATTTTTTCGTAATGAATCAAAAAGAAAACCCGGTCGATCAGATCGTGGGGTTCGACGGTAAAAACTTTGCTGGTCATTAATTCAGCGACGCGCATGGTGGTCTCCAGATAAATAATAGCCGCACAGAATAGGGAAATAGCGCCGGCTTGACAAGATGAAATCAAGCCAAGCCGGTTTCGCGGTATATCGATCCGGCATTGCCGGACTAAAAAAGCGCCGTTTGCCCCGTCCGCTAACACCTTAAATGACCATCGCCGTAAGCCACCCATTTGTAGGTTGTCAGCTCGTCGGGGCCGACCGGGCCGCGGACATGAAGTTTATCCGTGCTGATGCCGACTACCGACCCCAAACCATAATCGCCGCCGCCCGACAAGCGGGTCGAAGCGTTAATCATCACCGATGCCGAATCGACCTGTTGTTCGAATTGCCGGGCCATGTTCAGGCTTTGCGTGGCAATGCCGTCGGTATGTCCCGATCCGTAACGGTTAATATGGGCTATGGCCTCTTCAATGCCGTCGACAATCTTGACCGACAGGATGGGCGCCAGATATTCGGTATGCCAGTCGTCTTCCGCCGCCGGCGCCAGGCCGGGTAACAGCTTTTGCGTTTCCGCGCAGCCGCGCAGTTCGATATTATTTAAACCGAAAGCCGTTTGCAGCAACGGCAACAGGCGCGCGGCGCATTGGCTATCAGAAGTGGCCCCAATCGTATGAACAGTAGAATCCAAAATTAAAGTGAAATCCCTGCTGTTGGTTAGGCTGCCTTTTTAACGATTGGCAGCAAGTCGTAATAGGCCTGATGAGGCGTTTGTCGATTCA